>Ga0209281_1000188_pt1 | contig 141823 bp, 125 predicted proteins | sample MedtruBG_FD_187514 | JGI IMG/M metagenome (GOLD analysis project Ga0209281, IMG submission 187514) | Root nodule microbial communities of legume samples collected from California, USA - Medicago truncatula BG (SPAdes) (version 2) | ecosystem: Host-associated > Plants > Roots > Nodule | place...
CGCGGTTTACGCTCCACGCTTCCTCCCCACGCTCGGTCACCCTCACGCAGTTGCGCTTCACTTCACTCGCTGTGACCAGCTCGTGGCGGGACTTCCACCCGCAGGAATGCGCCCATGCCGGGCGCACCCCAGAAAAACCCCGAACTTCCGTCCGGGGCTTATGGAGAGAACTGAGGTCTGGCCTGCGTCGGCGACTATGCGGAAGCGGGAAGCTATTCCGCCGCCGCAGTCGCCAGGCGCCGCCGATGGGATCGCAGTCCTGCATACAGGACGGCGAGCGAAGCCACCGGAAACAGTGCCGCGAAGAAGCCGAGATCCGCGGCAGCCGTATTCTCGAGCACCCGTCCGCCGATCGCCGTGCCGGTCGCGATGCCGAGATAGATCGCCGAGGCGTTGAGCGACAGGGTCAAATGGGCAACCTCCGGCGCGAAGCCGACGATGCGGCTCGCCTGGGCCGGCGGAAACGCCCAACCGACGATTCCCCATGGCACCATTATGCCGATCAGCAGCAAGCCGGCGAGATCGCGCGTGAGGAAGTGCAGGCCGAAGCCGATCATCAGCGAGACCGCGAGCGCGGAGATCAGCGAAGCTGTCACCACGCGCGTGGCGCCGAGCCGGTCGGCCAGATAGCCGCTGGAGAGATTGCCGATCACCGCGCCGACCCCGAAGGCGAGCAACAGCCCCGGCAGCGCCAGTTGCGAAAGCCCGGCTCCGTCGATCGCCAGCGGGGCGAGATAAGAGATGATCATGAAGCCGCCGGTGAGATACAGAAACGTCACCATGAGCGACGAGGCCACGCCCGGACGACCGATGGCGCCGAAGCGCTCGGACATTGTCAGCTTCGTTCCACTGAGGCCCCGCGGCAGGCGCAGCCAGAGCACGGCAGCGCAGGTGAGCCCAAGCAGAGCGACCGCCCCGAACGTGCCGCGCCATCCCCAGAAGGCGGCAATCAGCGCGCCGAGGGGCGCGCCCAGCGCCACGGCGAATGTGGTGCCGCCCACCACGATTGAAATCGCCAATGCGCGGTGCTCCGGTCCTGCCAGTGAAACCGCCGTCGCTTGCGCCGTGGCGGCAAACAGTCCGCTTGCCATTCCCATCACGATCTGGGCGAGGAGCAGCGTGGTGAAGGAGACGCTCATCGCCGCGATGCAGTTGCCGACGACGAATACGAGCATTGCAGTCACCAGCAGTCGACGCCGGTCCGCCGCGCCGGCCAGGGCCGAAAGCAGCGGCGCGCCGATGGCATAGGAAAGCGAGAACAGCGTGATCAGGTGCCCCGCATGGGGAATGGTCGTGTGCGTGTCGGCAGCGATCGACGGCAAAAGGCTTGAAAAGACGAAGCCGACCGTGCTCATCGTAAAAGAGCCAACGGCGAGCCAGATGATGCGCTTGTCCATCGGGAGACCCCGCTTGTTCAAAAGATATTGAACTATTGAACTTGGTTGCTCGCCGTGTCAATATGCCGAGACTGCTAATCGTGGATCCAATGACCCTACCGCATCCCACCGCCGATCAGATCACCCTGTCCAATGTCCTAGTGGCCCTCGGCGATCCGACGCGCCTGGCGATCGTGGGCTATCTCGCCCGCCGCGCCGGACGGCCGACCATGTGCCTGAACTTCACGGATTTCGGCTCCAAGACCAATATCAGCTATCATCTGGCCAAGCTGCGCGAGGCGGGCATCACGCGTACCGAGGTCTCCGGTACCAGCCGGTTGATCACGCTGCGGCGCGACGATCTCGACATCCGCTTTCCCGGCCTCCTCGATTCCATTATCACCGCCGCGGTGGACCTGCCCATGGTCAAGAAGATCGAGGATGCAGAGGAGGAGGCCCTGGCACAAGGCGAGGCGCGATAAAGAACCGCCCGCCTCTTCTTCAGGCAGGGTGATGGCGCTTAGCTGAGTGCCGCTCGACCAGCGCGACGAATTGCCGGCCCGCCACATCCAGCCTGCCGCTGTTGTCGATAACCGTTACGTCGGCATCGGCGATGACGTCGGGTGCCTGCCGCGTCAGGCGGCGGAGCACGTCTTCCTCGCTCTCCCGGCCGCGCTCCGCCAGCCGTTTCGCCAGCACCGGCGGCTCGGCGGTGATCACCGCAACGGCGATCGTACCGAACGCCTGACGAATGGCGGGGAGGGCGGCGCGGCTGCCGTTTACGATCGCGGTCATGCCTTTGGCGATCTTTTCGGCGATCTCTGCCGGGATGGCGTAGCTCAACCCATGCGCCTGCCACGAAACGGCGAAAGCGCCGCTCCGGCTCATCTCCTCGAATTCGGCGTCGGACACGCTTTCGTGCACTTCGCCGCCTGCATCCGAGGGTCTTGTGATCGCCCGCCGGACGAAGAGAATATCGGGCCGCTGCGCGAAATGGCGGGCGGCAAAGCCCATGACGCTGTCTTTCCCGGCACCGCTCGGACCGACGACGACGATGAGCGTTCCGGATACTCGATCGGCGGTGGTCATGCGACACGCCGTCCTTCGCGCCAGACCGAGCGGACGACCGGTATGCCCTCCGGCCGGCGAACGCGCGCGATGTCGGCGCGCAGCCCCACGGCGATCCGGCCGCGATCTTCGAGCCCGACTGTGCGGGCGGGCGTCGCCGTCACCATCGCAATGGCCTCGGGAAGGCCGATCGATTCGACCTCGTCTGCCAGAATGAAAGGCGCATGGATCAGGCTGAAGGGAACGTAATCGGAAGAAAGCACGTCGAGGACGCCGCGCTTCGCGAGATCGCGCGCGGCGATATTGCCGGAATGTGACTTACCGCGCACGATATTGGGCGCGCCCATCAATACGCTGAGGCCCGCGCGGTGCGAGGCTTCCGCCGCCTCGAAGCTTGTCGGGAACTCCGCAAGGCGAATGCCGTAGCCGATCGATTCTTCGACATGCTCGACCGTCGCATCGTCGTGGCTGGCGACCGTGATGCCGCGCTCGGCGCAGGCTTTTGCGAGCGCGTTTCGATGCGGTGTCGCATAGCGAGCCGAGAGCGCCTGCTGACGCTCGATGAATGCGGCGAAGGCATCGTCGGTAAGGCCGCGCTTGGTTTTGTAGTAGAGCGTGTACTGGTCCATCGTCTGGAACTGGCGCTGCCCGGGCGCGTGGTCCATCAGCGAAACCAGACGGACCTGCGGGTCGTTCCGGAAGTCCTCATAGTGCTCCAGCACGTCGGCGGTCGACACTTCGCAGCGCAGATGGATCAGGTGATCGGCCCGCAAACGGCCCTCTTGCTTGGCCTGGGCGAGCGCATCGGCCATGCTGCGCATCTCGCCCTTCGGAAAGCCGCTGTCCTCGTCCGAGCCCAGGCGCAGACAATCGAAGACGGTGGTGATGCCGGAGGTGACGACTTGGGCGTCATGGGCCTGGATGGCCGCGATCTTCAGCCAGCGAACCCCGGGGCGCGGAGAATAATGCGCCTCGAGATGGTCGGTGTGCAGTTCGACCAGCCCGGGCAGCAGGTAGTCACCCTCGAAATCCTCGCCCGCGGCGCTCGCCCCTTCGGAAATGTCGGCGATCCTGCCGTCGCGGATCAGCACCGAACCGTCGAGGATCCGGTCCTCCAGAACGATGCGGGCGTTGGTCAAAACCTGTTCTTTGGGCATGTCATGCGATCTTTCGTTCGGATGCGCCGCCAAGCGGCAGCAGGGAATGGACGGTGAAAGGAGCGCCGCGGCGCTCTTCGGCGAAAAGCGCAATCGTCGAGACGGCAAGCGGCTTGCCGATGAATTCGGCGAAGACCGTTTCGAGCGCCATTCTCATGGGCCGCTGCATTTCTTCCGGCACCGGCCCCGTAAGTGTCAGATGGAACTGGAACTCCTCGAAGACGTATGGGTAGCCCCATGCGGCCAGGTACTCGCGCTGACGCTGCGTAAGCCTCTCCGGATTGCGGCGGGCGAGATCGGCTTCCGAAAGCGGCGCCCGGAATGGCTCGAAACGGCGAACCGCCTGCTCCGCAAGGCGCTGCAGGGGCGGCCAAGGCTCGGCGGAGACGAGCGCGAAGAAGGGGCCGATCTGATGCAGGACGATCTCCGGCACTTCGAACGGCTCGATCTCCGCGGCGAACTCGTCGAAAGCCGCGATCAAGTCGGCTTCACGGCGGCTGGAGCTAAGCCCGAAGGGTGCCTTCAGCGTCCCGTGGAAACCGTAACGGCGGGGCTCGGTCGTCAATGCCATCTGCTCTTCACATCCTATTGCCGGATTTTCCGGGCAGTCCAGGGCGCCGCCGGTGAACGCGTCGCGTCCCAGCCAACGTGAGGCGGTCTGCGACAGCCGGTCATCGGACGGCGGCGCGAAGTAGATTGCATAGCGCACGGGTTCACACTCTCTTCATCAGTCGCCTCGACGCAGTTTGCCCCGAGTCGATGGTTCGCGGGATGAAATGCGCAGCTAGCCGATTTGCATGACAACATCATGATGACATCGGCTCAGAACGCAAATCGGTTCGGAGCGGGATGGATTGTTTGCAGCTTCGCCTGCTCCCGCTCCAGTTATCTCGAATCAGTTCGTCATTATCCGAATCGGCCGATCCGTTTCTAGATCACAATGATTCTAGGTCGGGTCGACCCAAAAACATCAACGTGATCGATTCCAAGAAGTTGAGACGCGGGATGCGGGCGGAAAACCGCACACTTTTCCTCATCCCGCTCTAGTGTGTACGGCCAATGAGGCGCGATCGGCAGAGATTGGAGATGCTGTCGAAAACGAACACGACCATCAAGATCAGCAGCACCATATAGGCGACATTTTCCCAATCCGAATTTGTGCGCATCGCCTCCCACAGCTTTAGGCCGATCCCGCCGGCGCCGACGGCGCCGATAATGGTGGCCGAACGCGTGTTCGACTCCCAGAAATAGAGGGCCTGGCTGGCAAAGACCGGCAGGACCTGCGGCAGCACGCCGAAGCGCTGCACGGCGACCGGCGCGGCGCCGACCGATTTGACGCCCTCACGCTGCTTGTCGTCGATATTCTCGAGCGCTTCGGAGTAGAGCTTGCCCAGCGTGCCCGTGTCGGTGAAGAAGATCGCCGAGATGCCCGCGAGCGGCCCGGGCCCGAAGGCGCGCGTGAAAAACAGCGCCCAGATGAACATGTCGACCGACCGCAGGAAATCGAAGAAACGCTTCACGAACTGATTGGTGAGGCGGCTCGGCGTGATGTTGCGCGCCGCGAGGAAGCAAAGCGGGAAGGCGATGAAGGAGGCGAAGAGCGTTCCGACGAAAGCCATGACGATCGTCTGCAGGAGCTTGGTCCACACGTCCCGATGCTGCCATTCCGCATTGTAGAGGATGTTGTTCCAGGCAAGGGAGAGATTTGAGCGCGCCGGATCGAGCCGTTCTCCGGAGACGATCAAGGAGGCGACTTCGCTGTATGGCTTCCCGAAGAAGGGCGAGTTGGTGTCGAAGAGGAAATTCACCCAGCCGAAGAAGCGATTGCGGATGGAGACCTCGTCGCCCTCCACTTCGGCCCAGCCGGTGGTGCCGAAGGACAGCGTCACCTTCTCGCCCGGCCGCTTCTGGATCGCCCAGGAGGGAAGGGGTCCTTCCGGCGTCACGTTGTCCGCGCCGTCGACCTGAAGCACGAGCGTCTCGCCCGAGTGTGTGACTGTCACCAGCTTTTCGGCGACGTCGATACGCGTGGAGCTATCGAAGTTCACCACGGCGTGCGTGACGGCTTCTTCGGTGCGGGTCGTGGCGGCATCTTCCTGCGGCGTCGAATTCGTGTCGGCGCCGCGCGCCGCGTTGGGCGCCATGAAGCTGAAAGAGGAGGCGGTCTTTGGCTTCTGGACTTGCGCCGCGGTCGCCGGAGCGGCGACGGTTCGCGTCACCGTCTCCTTTTCGAGCGTGACCCATTCCGGGCTCGGATCGTCTCCAAGCGGCGAATTGCGCCCGAAGGACACGCTCATCGTTCCATCGGGTGCGACGGCGATCTCGGGCCGCACTTCGTAAGATACCCAGTCTGCGAGATAGGTGCCGGCAATCCCCCAATTGGCATTGGCGAGCACGTGGCCGATCGAGAAGAACCACCAGCTGAAGATCATGTAAAGAACGACGCCAGCCGTTATCAGTGCCGTACTGCGCCGCTTGGCGGCCGACGACTGCAGGAGATGCGGGTGGCGCGCTGCGATAGCTTCCATTTCGCGCGCATCGAGGTTTGTCGAGGCAATCATGATGCGATCCTATTGCGCAAGCTGAAAGGCCTGGTCGCCGACGAGGCGGCGGCGAAGCCAGGCGGAGAACTGATCGACGGCGAAGATCGTGGCGAAGAGCAGGAGGACGATCGCGAGCGTCTTTGCTTCATGGCCCTGGCCGATCGACAGGCGCAGGAGTTCCCCGATGCCGCCCCCGCCGACGGCGCCGATGATCGTCGAGGCGCGCACGTTGATTTCGAGCCGGAGCAGAAAATAGCTGGTGAAATTGGGCAGCACCTGGGGGACCATGCCGAACCAGACCCGCTCGATCCAGTTGGCGCCGACGGCACGCAGACCTTCCTCCGGTTTCATGTCGGCATTCTCGACCACTTCGAAGAACAGCTTGCCGAGCGCGCCGATCGTGTGGATCGACACCGCAGCGATGGCGGGAATAGGCCCAAGCGAAAGGATTGCCAGGAAAAAGCCGGCGATGACGACTTCCGGAAAGGCGCGCAGGATTTCCATCAGCCGGCGTACGATGCCCCTGATCCAGGGATTGGGCATCAGATTTTTCGCGGCGAGGAAGCACAGGATGAAGCCGAAGAAGACTCCGATGATAGTCGAAAAGATGGCGATGTTCACGGTCTCCAGCATCTTGTGAACATATTCCGGGATGTAGAAGCTCTCGGTCACATAGAGGCGCCCATCCGGGTAATTGTATTTGAAACTGCCGTCGTCATAGGGCGAAGGCAGGTCGAAGAGGGCGCGAACGATCTCTATCGGATCGCGCGGCATGAGATGTCCGACGAAATCGAAGAAGTGCGGCAGCCGGTCGAAGAACTTGCCCGCGTTCGACTCGTTCGCGAACCAGAGCGAACTGAAAAGCGTCAACGCGAGAAATGCCAGACCGAGCCAGGTATAGAGACGCCGGCGATTGTTGAGCTCCTGCCAGTGACGCTCGATAAGAGCGCCGTTCTCGCTGAGGTGCCGTGTAGACACGGAAGTGGCCATTGGGTTTCCGGCTGGGGGCCGGCCTCTAGAGCGCTTCCGGGAAGAGGAAGTGCGTCGTTTCAAAAAGTAGGATCGTTTGATCGAGACGATCCGGAGCGGGCGGCTGCAGGTGCCCGATAGTCGAACGCCGGCCGCAGCTTGGCGGCCGGCGCAAGATGACGCGTTCGGCGATCAGCCGCCGATCGTCGCCTTGCGGGCGTCGATGATCGGCTTGTAGAAATCGCTGTTGACCTCGACGAAACCGGTGAAGTCGCCGCCCTGGATGGCGGAGAAGCAGGCTGCATCGGTCTTCGGCAGATCCATCATGAACTGCTTGAACTTGGCCTTCATGTCGTCGTTCAATGCGGTACGCACGACGATCGGGCCGTTCGGTATCAGCGGCGACTTCCACAGTTCGACGAGGTCGTTCATGTCGACGATACCTTTGTCGACCATCTTGCGCAGGTTGCCCGAGGTGTAGCCGTCCTTGAACTCGCCGACGCCCGAGCCGAAGGTCGTGCCGGCATCGAAGGTGCCCTTCACGACTTCAAGCACGAGGTTCTCGTGACCGCCGCCGAAGCCGGTCTCGCCGAAATATTCCTTGACCGGCGCGCCGATCGCTTCCGGCAGCGTGACGAGGGGAACGAGATAGCCCGAGGTCGAGTCCGGATCGGCGAAGCCGAGCTTCTTGCCCTTCAGGTCTTCGAGCTTTGTAATGCCCGAGTCCTTGCGGGCGACCATGATCGAATGATAGCCCGTGGAGCCGTCGGTCTGGACGGTCGTCAGGATCGGCTCGACCGCGTCTGCCTTGGCGAGATAGATCTTGGCATAGCCGGAGGCGCCGAGTTCGGCGTAATCGAGCGTGCCGCCGAGGAGGCCCTGGATCACGCCGTCATAGTCGGCCGCCGGGAAGAGGGAGACCTTCTCGACGCCGATGGCTGCCGGGAGCTGATCGACGAGGCACTGGTAGTTGCGCAGGCGGTCGGCTTCGTTTTCGCCGCCGATGATGCCGACGCGGAATTCCTTCAGGTCTTCGGCCTGTGCGTGGCCGACGAGGGCGAAAAGCGCGACCGCGCTCAGAAGAGCTTTTTTAAGCATTGGGTTCGTTCTCCCGTTTTCCCGGACGCACCGGGGTCTTTCTCGGTTTCGAAAAGGCGCCCTTGACGCGGGCATTCGATCGCGGCGGACCTTAAGGGCCGGCCAGTGCCAGCGGCTTCAAGCCGGCCGATGCTGTTTCCCGCGGGGCTTCCGCGGGGATGTTGATGCTGGTCGAGGTCATCGACTCCTCGATCGCCGTTTCCGCGCCATAGATCGCCGCGACCGCGGCGGCGGTAAGATCCTTCGGCTGCCCGTCGAAGACGACACGGCCATGCGCCATGCCGATGACCCGCTCGCAATAGTTCCGCGCGGTATCGAGCGTATGCAGATTGGTAATCACGGTGATGCCGTCGCGCTCGTTGATGTCGCGCAGCGCGTCCATCACGATCTTGGCGTTGAGCGGGTCGAGCGACGCGATCGGCTCATCGGCGAGCAGCACCTTCGGCTGCTGCATCAGCGCGCGGGCGATTGCGACGCGCTGCTGCTGCCCACCCGAGAGCGTGCCGGCCGGCTGAAGGGCGGTCTGTTCGATCCCCAGACGCTCCAGTGCACCGATCGCCATGATGCGCTCTTCGCGGCTGAACATGTTGAGAACGCTCAGTACGGTGGATCGATGGTTCAGTCGCCCGAGGAGAACATTGGTCAGCACGTCGAGTCGAGGCACCAGATTGAACTGCTGGAAAATCATCGCGCAGTCGCGCTGCCAATTGCGCAGAGCCGCCCCCTTGAGCGAGGAGACCTGTAGGCCGGCGAATTCGATCGAGCCGGAGGAGGGGTCCACGAGACGGTTTATCATGCGCAGGAGTGTCGACTTGCCGGCGCCGGAGCGACCGATAATGCCAACCATCTGACCCTGCGGTATGTCGAAGGTAACCGTGCTGACGGCTGTCTTCTTGCCGAACTGGCGGGTTACGTTCTTCAACTGAAACATTGGCAGCAGTTCCTCTTTCGGGGAGACCGGTCATCGGTATGACCCTGCCATATCCGCGCTTCATGAAAGCGCAGTGTCAGTTTCGTGTAGGTTCTGTAACAGTGCACAGGTGCGGTTCATGAACCTCGAACGCTTCGGCCGCAGTCATCGTGACCTGTGAGACCCGTCACCCCCGCAACCTGCGGCGCAGGTCGGCTTCCAACCGCGGATCGAACGGCAGCGGAAGTGCGGATTGGTCGGTGCCGAAGCCGCAGCTTTCGGCAATCGCCTTGGCTTCACGCTTGAACTTGCCGATGGAGACGCACCGGCCCTGTTCGAGCCAGCCGGCCCCGTGGAGGATGAAATCGGCGCCGGAAAGCAACGAAGCTGCGGTCGCACGCGCGCCTTCGCTGCCGGCTTGGCCGTCGTCCATCTTAGCCGATGTGACGCCGCCTTCGCCGCGAACCGGCACGCCCAGCCGGCGAGCGAGTTGGACCGCATAGATCTGCACCAGATGCGAGGCAGGATCGCCATAGCAGGGCAGCATGCTGCGCATATCGAAGGGAATGCCGAACAGTCCCATCACCACCGGCGCGCCCGGCGACCAGAGCTGTGCGAGGGCCAGCCCTGCCAGGACCTCGGCATATCCCTGAATCAACGTGCCTGCACCGGTCACCGGCGACGTCGCTCCCATCATCATGTAGGAGGTCACCATGCAAGCCTGACGGCGCTGCGCGATCGCGCGCAGGCACTTCAGCGGATTTTCCTTGTACGTCAGCGGCGGCGTGGCGTTGATCAAGTGCAGCAGTTCGCATTCTCCGGCCTTCGGCTCCCGCCCGACCGCCATCGAGACCGCGTCGATCACTTGTTCGGCGGCTTCCGGAGATGCGATGGTGCCCATGAACGGTTTGTCGGACAGTGTGAGGTGGGCGAGCGCCATCTCCATGGGCCGGTCGGCCTCCGCCACATCGTTCAGTACGCAGATCATGTGGCCCGTGTTCGAGATTGCCGGTGCCGCATGGGCCATCGAGACCAGCCGTCGGTAAATCTCCAGCGATCCGGCAGCGCGGCGGCCGTCAGGGAGCAGGACGTTCGGCGCGCCGTAGATCGGTGCGATGGCCGCAGGTTGGCCAGCGCCTATTCCGGTGTCGCGGTCCGGATTGCGGCCTCTAAGGACGAAGCTCTGCGGTGCGCTTCCCCTGATGATCTGACGCAGGCGAGACCCTTCGAGGAAAACGCGGTCGCCCTTTATGATACCGCCGTGCTCGCGCCAGAGGTCGAGCGTCTCCGGGTCGTCCTCGAACCGAATGCCGACCTCTTCGAGGACGCGATCTGCTCCCGCTTCGATTTGCCCGAGCGCCGACTCGTCGACCGTGATAATCCCGTGGCCCGTCAGGGCCGATCCGAGATCGGAACTCGAGATCGATTGCAGACCAAGCATCGGCGATTTCCAATTGGCTGGGCGCGCTGCCCTTTGTAGAGCTAGGTATCACGTCTGCGGGCGGGAATTTGTCGCGATTGCGACCCGGTTCGCGAAATTGCTTCAGCTCTGCAGGCGACCCGGGTCGAATTGTCGGGGATCGAGCCCTTCGGCCCGGAAGCCTGCGGGCGGTGCGGTGTCGCGCAGAAGGGTGCCCGCCAGCGCGCCAAGCGCAGGCGAAGTGAGGATCCCATAGCCGCCCTGGCCGGCCATCCAAAAGAAATCCGGGCAGCCTGGCGCAAAACCGATGACGGGCAGCCGGTCAGGGGAAAAGCTGCGCAGACCCGCCCAGCTCTTGACGATTCTTCTTACCGGGACCGTCGTCGCCTCCTCGACGTAGTGTGCGGCCCAGGCGACGTCGATCTCCTCCGGCTGAACGTCCGATGCTTCGCACGGCGTCGCGTCGGCGGGCGAGGCGAGCAGCCTCCCTCCCTCGGGCTTCATGTAAAAGTCTTCGTCTACCTCGTTGATTTCCGGAAGCTTTGCTGCATCTATGCCTGCAGGCAGGTCGACGGTGATGGCGGTGCGCCGATGCGGGACGATGCCGCTCGGGCTTACGCCGAAGACCGCGGCAACCGGGTCCGCCCAGGCACCGGCCGCGTTGACGACGACCTTGGCCCCGATCTCACCGGCCGCCGTGCCCAGCAGCCAGCCCGAACCATGATGCCGAGCGGCAAGGATTTCATGGCGCTCGAGGATGTCGCAGCCGTTGCGGCGGGCGCCCTTGACGTAGCCCTGGAGCAGGTTCTCGACTTCGATGTCCCAGAAATTCGGGTCGTGGAACGCGGCTGCGACATAGTCGGGCTTGAGGATCGGAACGCAGGCAAGCGCCTCGTCCTTCGTGAGCCGCTGGATCTCTGGTGTGAATTCGCGTTCTTCGGCGAGCAGCTTTTCAAATCGATCGAGTTTCCCGGCACCCGCGATCATCACGCCGCCGCGCTGCCTTAGCAGCGGCACTTCGCTAAAGCCTTCCGGCGGCCGATCGAAGAAGGCCCTCGATATCGTCGCGAGCTTGCAGATCTCCGGCGCGTTGTATCTGAGAACGAACTCGGCGGCCGAGCGGCCGGTGCTGTGATAGCCGAGCGCCTCCTCCCGTTCCAGGACGGCGACGGAACGATGCGGGCTCAGAAAATAGGCGAGCGACAAGCCGGCGATCCCGCCCCCGATAATCACGACGTCATAGTTTGGCATGTACCGCTCCCGCAACTTGCCGGCGGAGAATAGGGACGGTTCGGGCACCGCTCAAATTTATAGTGGCAAATGTCGTTATCAATCCTGCTGATGGTGGCAATGATCCAACGCTTGGGTGTCGGCGACATGGGCGAGGAAGGCGGCTTCGGCCGGATTGAGAATGGAACTCGGATTCGAAATGCGGAAAACGTCGGTCGTCGGCAAGTCGCGATAGGGGGGCAACTGCCACAAATCTCCCGCCGCGACGGCCTCGCTGGCGATATGGTCGGGCAGCATGCCGATACCGACATTGGCGGCGATCAGCCGCATAACCTCCTCGACGTTGCAGGAGACGCCCCGAACCTGCTGGCCGAAGGAGCCTACGGCGCGGACTGCGGTCACGGAATTCATGTGCTGACCGCCGAGCACATCCGCTATGAAGGCGATGTAAGGATCGCCGCGCAGATCGTGGAAAACGACACCTTCGACGCCGAAAAGCCGGTGGCCGCGGCCGCAGTAGAGCGCGTAGCGTTCGCGTATGTGGAAGCTCTTGTTCAAACCCTCCGGTATGATGCCGTCGCAGAGACCCATCGTCGCAATGTTGCGCTCGACGGCGCTCAACACGTCGACGGTCGTTGCCACCGTCATGGAAATCGTGACCTTCGGATGCATGCGGAAGAAGCTGCCGAGCTTCCGGTCCCAGGCGGGATTGTGGGCGTGGCTCACCGCATGGATGTTGAGATGGCCGGTGATCTCCTCGCCCGCCGTTTCCAGAACGTGCGGCAGGCGAATGACGGCCGCGAAGATGTCGCGGCACTGGAGGTGCAGTTTCTCACCTGCTTCCGTCAGATCGAAACGCCCCGGACGGCGGTCGATCAGCTTCTGCCCGATGGTCTGCTCGAGCCGTTTGAAGGCCATGCTGACGGCGGGCTGCTGCAGGAGCAGCCGATTCGCGGCCGCCGTGATGCTGCCTTCCTCGACGACCACGACGAAGGTGCGCAACAGGTTCCAATCGAGATTGTGGGCGAAACGTTCAAGGCGGTTGTTGGTCATGGTGGCCGGCGGAGCGAAAATGTACTTTATGCATATTCAGAAGAATGGTCGCTTGCACAAGGCCAATCGCCAATGCGTCGATCAGATGAATCATGCAGCAGGCGCATGAGCCAGTGTCTCAATTTCGTTTGAAAGCCTTGATCCGGCTTGCGATAACACAGACGCGACAATGCGACGGGAGATAGAGATGGCCGGCAAAAGCCAATTCCAGTGGGACGATCCGTTCCTCCTCGAGGATCAACTGAGCGAAGACGAGCGGATGATCCGCGACACGGCGCGCGCCTATGCCCAGGAAAAGCTGCAGCCGCGCGTGATCGAAGCTTACCGCGAGGAGACGACGGACCCGTCGATCTTCCGCGAGATGGGCGACCTCGGCCTGCTCGGTGTGACCGTGCCCGACACCTATGGCGGCGTCGGCGCGTCCTACGTCGCCTACGGCCTCGTCGCACGCGAGGTGGAGCGCGTCGATTCCGGCTATCGCTCGATGATGAGCGTGCAATCGTCGCTCGTCATTTATCCGATTTTCGCCTACGGCTCGGAAGAGCAGAAGCGGAAGTACCTTCCGAAGCTTATCAGCGGCGAGTGGATCGGCTGCTTCGGGCTGACCGAGCCGGACGCCGGCTCCGATCCGGCGGGCATGAAGACCCGGGCGATCAAGACCGAGGGCGGCTACCGTCTGGTCGGCTCCAAGATGTGGATCTCCAATGCGCCGCTCGCCGATGTATTCGTCGTCTGGGCGAAATCGGAAGCGCATGACAATGCCATCCGGGGCTTCGTGCTGGAAAAAGGCGCGAAAGGCCTTTCCGCACCGAAGATCGGAGGCAAGCTCTCGCTGCGCGCCTCGATCACCGGCGAAATCGTACTCGACAATGTCGAGGTCGGAGAGGAGGCGCTGCTGCCGAATGTCGAGGGGCTGAAGGGACCATTCGGCTGCCTCAACCGTGCTCGCTACGGAATTTCCTGGGGCGCGCTCGGGGCGGCCGAATTCTGCTGGCATGCGGCCCGCCAGTACGGTCTCGACCGCAAGCAGTTCAACCGACCGCTCGCACAGACCCAGCTTTTCCAGAAGAAGCTCGCCGACATGCAGACCGAGATCGCGCTCGGGCTGCAGGGCTCGCTCCGGGTCGGACGGCTGATGGACGAAGGCCGCATGGCGCCGGAGATGATCTCCATCGTCAAGCGCAACAATTGCGGCAAGGCACTCGATATCGCACGCATGGCCCGCGACATGCACGGCGGCAACGGCATTTCCGAGGAATATCAGGTCATGCGCCACATGATGAACCTCGAGACCGTCAACACCTATGAGGGCACGCACGACGTGCATGCGCTGATCCTCGGCCGCGCCCAGACCGGGCTGCAGGCCTTCTTCTGAGCGCCGCCGCTATGGAAGCGCCGCTCAAGGGCATCCGCGTGCTCGAACTTGCCCGCATTCTGGCGGGGCCCTGGATCGGGCAGACCCTCGCCGATCTCGGCGCTGACGTCATCAAGGTCGAGAGCCCGGCCGGAGACGACACCCGGACCTGGGGACCTCCCTTCGTGACAGGCGAAGACGACGAAAGGCTGGATGCCGCCTATTTCCACGCGTGCAACCGCGGCAAGAGGTCTGTCGTTCTCGATTTTACGACCGCAGAGGGGCAGGAGGCGGTGCGCCGCCTTGCCGCGCAATCCGACGTTTTGCTCGAGAACTTCAAGGTCGGCGGCCTCGCCAAATACGGCCTCGATTATGAAAGTCTGAGCAAAGTCAATCCGCGGCTCATCTATTGCTCGGTGACCGGATTCGGTCAGGACGGGCCCTATGCTCATCGCGCCGGCTACGACTACATCGTCCAGGGCATGAGCGGCATCATGGACCTGACGGGCGAGCCGGATCGCGAACCGCAAAAGATCGGCGTTGCCTTTGCCGATATTTTCACGGGGCTCTATGGTGTCATCGCCGTTCAGGCGGCCCTGGCGCAGCGGGAACGCACGGGCGAGGGCCAGCAGATCGACATGGCGCTGCTGGACTGCATGACGGGCGTGCTCGCCAATCAGGCGCTGAACTTTCTCGTTTCCGGCAAGGCGCCGCGCCGGCTCGGCAATGCCCATCCGAATATCGCACCTTACCAGGTGTTCCCGACCTCCGACGGGCACCTGATCGTCGCCGTCGGCAACGACCGGCAATTCGTGAAATTCTGCGAACTCCTCGGCCGACCGGACCTCGCGGCCGACGCGCGCTACCGCACCAATGCAGACCGCGTGCAGCACCGCGACAGCCTGACGCCGGAACTTGCGGCGGAAACCGCGAAGTACGAGAGGGACACGCTGCTCGAAAAGCTCGAAGCGTCAGGCGTTCCCGGCGGCCCCATCAACACCGTCGCCGACGTATTCGCCGATCCGCAGATTGTTCATCGGCAGATGCGGGTGGACACGCCGCATACCGGTGCAGCGGCGGGAACATCGCCGGGCGTCAGAACGCCGATCCGCTTTTCCGGCGCAACCCTTGCGCTGGACCGTGGCGTGCCTCGGCTCGGGGAACATACGGCGGAGGTGCTGGCGGAGATCGGAATGAATTCGCCGAAGGGCGGATAAGTTAATTTGAGCCCTGAATATATGCCCCTCACCCTAACCCTCTCCCCGCAAGCGGGGCGAGGGGACGAGTGCGAGGCCGCCGCGAGTCCCCTTCGCCCCGCTTGCGGGGAGAAGGTGGCCGGCAGGCCGGATGAGGGGCTTTTCTCCAAGAGCCTTTCACGGCTTCATTGAAACATCGAAACGTTAATGCCTCACTCCTTCAAAGCACGGCCGAATACGCGCGACAGCCGTTCTGCAAAGGCACGCGGGTCCTCGGGCCTGTCGCCGTCGAGGACGCGTGCCTGGTCGAGAAGAAGCTTGACCGCGTCCTCGCGGAAGGCCTTGTCCTCCGAGGGGCAGGTGGCAAGCGCGGCGATCAGCTGATGGCCGGGATTGATTTCGAGGACGGGTTTTGGCGCGCCCTCGATACGCCCGGCACCCTGCAGCATCTTCTGGAGCTGCCGGTCCGGTCCTTGTTCGGGCGCAACCAGGCAGACGGCGCTTTCCGTCAGCCGGTCGGAGGTTCGCACGTCTGAAACAGCCTCGCCAAGAGTCTCCCTGGCGAAGCTCACGAAGTCGGTGACTGCGGCGCCTGCTTCCGGGGAAGCGGCGGCCGCATCGTCATTCTTGGCGATGCCCGCGAGATCTGCCGCACCTTGCGTGATCGACTTGAACGGCTTTCCATCGAAGTCGGGCGCGGTCGTCACCCAGAAGCTGTCGACCGGGCACGTCAGGAGCAGCACCTCGATGCCGCGGGCGCGAAAACCTTCGAGCTGGGGCGACGCCTTCAGCTGGGCGAGGTTGTCGCCGGTCAGGTAGTAGATAGCCGACTGGCCTTCCTTCATCTCCTTGACGTAGTCGCTCAAGGCGCGCGGCTTGTCGTCATCCGCGGTCGTGCGGAAGCGCGACAGCGCAAGAAGCTGGCCCCGCCGCTCGAAATCTTCGTAAATGCCCTCCTTGATCACGCTGCCGAAGTTTTCCCAGATCTTGGCGAAGGCCTCGGAATCGCTTTCCGCAAGCTTTTCGATGCTTGTCAGGACGCGGTTCGTCAGCCCCTTGCGGATATTTGCGAGAAGAGGACTTTCCTGGATCATTTCCCGCGAGACGTTGAGCGGCAGGTCGGCCGTGTCGACAAGACCGCGCACGAAGCGCAGGTAGCGCGGTAGCAGCTCCGCCTCGTCGGTGATGAAGACGCGCTTGACGTAGAGCTTCATCCGGCCCTTGCGATCGGGGTCGAAAAGATCGAAGGGCTTCGAGCCCGGCACGAAGGCAAGCGCGGTATATTCGTGGCGCCCCTCGGCGCGGAAATGTACCGTCAGCGCCGGCTCGTCATACTGCCCGGCAACGCCGCGATAGAAATCCGTATAATCGTCCTTGCTGATCTCGCTTTTCTGCTTCGTCCAGAGCGCCGTGCCGTCTGCGACCTGTGCCGGTTCTGCTCCGGGCTTTTCGACGATCGAGATCGGAACCGGCACGTGACCGGACTGCTCCTTGACGATGCGCTCGACCGTCCAGCGCGAGGTGAAGGTCTTGGCCTCGTCCATCAGATGCAGCGTAATGCGCGTACCGCGCGCCGGCGCGTCTGCGAGATCGACCGCCGAAACCGTGTAGCTGCCCTTGCCGTCGGATGCCCAGTGCCAGGCCTTGTCGGTACCGGCGCGGCGGGAAACGACATCGACATTGTCGGCGACCATGAAGGCCGAATAGAAGCCCACGCCGAACTGGCCGATGAGCTGGGCGCCGTCCTTGTTCTGCGCTGCTTCGATCCGCTCCATGAAGGCGCGCGTGCCGGAGCGTGCAATCGTGCCCAGCGATTCGACAAGCTCGTCGCGGCCCATGCCGATGCCGTTGTCCTCGATGACCAGGCGGGCATTCTCCTCGTCGAGCGTCAGCGTGATGCGCGAGGCGGAATCGCTGCCGAGGAGCTCCGGGGCGACGATCGCTTCGTAGCGCAGCTTTTCGCAGGCGTCGGCCGCGTTCGAAATCAGCTCGCGGAGAAAGACGTTCTTGTCGGAATAGACGGAGTGCACCATCAGGTGCAGCAGCTTCGCCACATCGGCTTCGAAGACATGTTTCTCTACGGACGTTTCGACTTCACTCATCGCGTTTTCGGCCTCCTTGATGTTTGCTCCCAATTGGCAAGCCGCGGCCTGAATTTCAAGGGTCGTCTTGCGGCAGCCCCGCTTCGGTGCGAAGCTCCTATCCGATGGAAGCGCTGCTCGTCATCAATGCCGGCTCGTCCAGCCTGAAGTTCCAGATCTTCGGGATCGCCACGGCGGGGCTCGAGCGGCAGGTTCGTGCGAAACTGGACGGCATCGCAACCCAGCCGCGCCTGAAGGCGACGGCAGCCGACGGCACCGAGCTCATCAATCGGCGCTTAGATGCGACCGCCGTTCCCGACCTTCCCGAGGCCCTCTCGGTAGCACGCGACTGGCTGGCGACGCTTCGCGGTTTCGACCTCCGGGCGATCGGCCACAGGGTGGTGCATGGCGGTCCGGATTACGTCCGGCCGGTGCTGATCGAAACGACGGTGCTCGACCGTCTGGCAAGCTATCAGGACCTCGCGCCTCTGCACCAGCCCAACAATCTCGCGCCGATCCGGCTCGCCATGGACATCAAGCCGGACGTGCCGCAGGTTGCCTGTTTCGACACGGCCTTCCATCGGGGCCGTGCCGAACACACCGATTGCTACGCCCTGCCGCGCACCTTCTATGAGCAGGGTGTGCGGCGCTATGGCTTTCATGGGATTTCCTATGAATATATCGCCGGTCGGCTGCGCGAGGTGGCGCCGGAGGTCGCCCGCGGCCGGGTGATCGTCGCCCATCTCGGCAGCGGCGCGTCGATGTGCGCGCTGAAGGACGGACGCAGCGTCGAGACGACGATGGGCTTTACCGCGCTTGACGGGCTGCCGATGGGCACGCGACCGGGCCAATTGGATCCCGGCGTCGTTCTCCACCTGCTCACGGATCAGGGTATGAGTGCACAAGCTGTGTCGGACCTCCTCTACCATCGGTCCGGCTTGAAAGGTCTCTCCGGCATATCGAACGACATGCGCGAGCTTCTGGAGAGCGATGACCCGCGCGCTTCCTTCGCGATCGACCATTTCGTGCATCGCTGCGCGCTCGATGCCGGCATGCTGGCCGCAGCCTTGGGCGGCCTCGACGCTTTCGTCTTTACCGCCGGTATCGGCGAAAACTCCGCGCCGATCCGGGCCCGTGTTTCCGAAGGTCTCGCCTGGCTCGGCGCGGAGCTCGATCCGGCCGCAAACGATGCAGGCGCCTCGGTCATCTCGAAGGCAGGGAGCCGTGTCGCGCTCCACGTCATGCCCACCGACGAGGAACTGATGATCGCCCGCCATACGCTGGCGATCATCCGTGCTCGTTGAAGACGGCTCAGGACCTAATCGTGCCGACAGGCCCGGTCAGATGTTTCCCATGCAGAGATATTTCATCTCGAGATAGTCCTCGAGACCGTGGCGGGAGCCCTCCCGGCCGATGCCCGATTGCTTGATGCCGCCGAAGGGAGCGGCCTCGGAAGACATGCGGCCCGTATTGATGCCGACCATGCCGTATTCCAGAGCCTCGGCGACATGCCAGACCCGCTTGAGGTTCTCGGCGTAGAAATAGGCGGCGAGACCGTAGATCGTATCGTTCGCCTCGGCCACCACCTGCTCGGCGGTCTCGAAGCGGATGATCGGGGCGATCGGCCCGAATGTCTCTTCCTGGGCGATGCGCATGTCGTGCGAGATGCCGGTAAGCACGGTCGGTTCGAAGAAGGTGCCGGTCGTTCCGATCCGGCTGCCGCCCGAGCGCACTTGCGCTCCCTTGGCTACGGCGTCGGCCACATGCGCCTCGATCTTGTCAATCGCGTGGGCGTCGATCATCGGACCGATGGCGACGTCGGGAGCAAAACCGTCACCGACCGTGAGTTCGCGCACGCGCGTGACGAACTTCTCGGCGAATGCGTCATGCACCGCCGATTGCACATAAATGCGGTTCGCCGAAACGCAGGTCTGGCCGGCATTGCGGAATTTCGCCTGGACCGCGCCGTCCACCGCCTCGTCGATATCGGCGTCGTCGAAGACAATGAAGGGGGCATTGCCGCCGAGCTCGAGGCTCACCTTCTTGATCTGGTCGGAGCATTGCCGCATCAGCAGCCTTCCGACCTCCGTCGATCCGGTGAAGCTGATCTTGCGGACCTTGGGATTGCCGCAGAGTTCGCGCCCGATCGGCGCGCCTTCGGAGGCGTAGAGAAGATTGAGCACGCCTTCGGGGAAGCCTGCCTTCTCGGCAAGCACGAACATCGCGCCTGCCACCAGCGGCGTCTGTTCGGCGGGCTTCAGGACGATCGTGCAGCCGGCGGCAAGCGCCGGGGAAATCTTGCGGGCGACCATCGAGGCCGGGAAATTCCAGGGCGTGATCGTGCCGACTACGCCGACCGGCTGCTTGATCACGAGCATACGCCGATCGTTGGCGGGTGCCGGGAAGGTCTCGCCGTAAACGCGCTTGGCTTCCTCCGCGTACCACTCGACATAGGATGCGGCGTGCAGGACTTCTCCCTTTGCCTCGCCGACGGGCTTGCCCATTTCGGCCGTCAGGATCGCGGCGAGGTCGTCGGCATGCTCGACGATCAGGTCATGCCAGCGGCGCAGGATGATGCTGCGATCCTTGGCCGGCTTGCCGGCCCAGAGAGGCTGGGCGAGGGCGGCCGCGTCGATAGCCGTGCGTGCGTCATCGATTCCCATGTCGGGAAGCGTCGCCAGTAGCTCGCCGGTCGATGGGTTGGAAACATCGAAGACGGGGCCGGCCGGCTGCCCGGAAGACCGTGTGACCTCGTCGAGGGAGGCGAAGATCTTCGGTCGCCGGATGTGTCTGGTGAGTGCGGGCGTCAGGGCCATCGGGAGTCCTCCCACGACGCCTGCGGCGACCGCAGGCCTCGCTTCTATTCCTTGTGAGGGCGCGGATCATGCGCCCCGGCATGGGTGACCGCGATAGCGGCGGGCCCGGCAGCCGTCAACCGCGTGCTTCGAGGATCGATGCCTCGATAGTGTCGAGGGCTTCTGCGAAGACCTCGTCCTGGATCGTGATCGGCGCCAGGAAACGGATGACGTTGCCATGGACGCCGCAGGTCAGCAGGATGAGCCCCTTTTCGAGGGCAAGGAGGCGGACCTTGTTTGCGAATTCGGCGCTCGGCAGGTTCGTCCTCACGTCGTTGAATTCGACGGCGTTCATGAAGCCGGGTCCGCGGATGTCGACGATTTCCGGTGCTTTCTCGCGGATCGCCGCAAGGCGCTGTTTCAGCCGGTTGCCGAGCTGGTTCGCCCGCTCGCACAGGTTCTCCTCGGCAATCACGTCGAGGACGGCATGCGCGGCGGCGATGCCGAGCGGATTACCGCCATAGGTGCCCCCGAGGCCGCCCGGCCCGGGCGCATCCATGATTTCGGCGCGGCCGGTGACGGCGGCAAGCGGAAAGCCGCCGGCGAGGCTCTTCGCCATCGTCGTCAGGTCCGGCGCGACACCGTGATGTTCCATGGCGAAGAGCTTGCCGGTGCGGGCAAATCCGGTCTGCACCTCGTCGGCGATCAGCAGGATGCCATGCTGGTCGCAGACCTCGCGAAGCGCCTTCATGAAGGCGGTCGGGACCGGATAGAAGCCGCCTTCTCCCTGAACCGGCTCGATGATGATCGCTGCGACGCGGGCCGGATCGACATCGGCCGCGAACAGCTTCTTCAGCGCCGAAAGCGACTGCTCGACAGTCACGCCGTGAAGCTCGATCGGGAAGGGGGCGTGGAAGACATCTGCCGGCATCGCGCCGAAACCGACCTTGTACGGAACGACCTTGCCCGTCAGCGCCATGCCCATGAAGGTGCGGCCATGGAAACCGCCGCCGAAGGCGACGACCGCCTGGCGGCCCGTCGCGGCCCGCGCGATCTTCACTGCGTTCTCGACGGCTTCCGCGCCGGTCGTGACGAAGATGGTCTTCTTCGCGAAGTCGCCGGGCACGATCGCGTTCAGGCGCTCCGCCAGATGCACGTAGTTCTCGTAGGGCACCACCTGGTGGCATGTATGGGTGAAGCGGTCGAGCTGCGCCTTGACGGCGGCGATCACCTTCGGGTGGCGGTGGCCTGTATTGACCACGGCGATGCCGGCGGCAAAGTCGATGTAGCGGTTGCCTCCCTTGTCCCAGATCTCGGCGTTTTCCGCGCGATCGGCATAGACCTGCGTGGTCATTCCGACACCGCGGGAGATGGCTGCGTTCTTGCGATCTGTGAGGCTCGTCATCGTTGTCGTCCTGGTCGAGAGGGAATATATTGCATTTTTTCTGCAACTTTTCTCAGGAAGAGGTACATTTTTCAGGATGGATTGCAAATCAAATTTGCTGATCGAGACAACACCCGGATTGATGGGCGCTTCTTGTGCAGCCGCCGCGCTCGCGGCTAGATAGCCGCCAGCGATCGACGGCACGGATCCGCACGGTATGAGGATATGGATTGATGGGCGGTATTGGCACCATTCGCTACAAGGTTGCCGAGGCGGCAAGGCTAGCCGGCGTGTCCGCCTCGACGCTCAGGCTATGGGAAACGCAAGGTCTCGTCGTGCCGGAGCGTTCGGTGACGGGGCATAGACAATATACCGATGCCGATCTCGCCCGGCTGAAGCGCATTTCCTGGTTCCGCTCCGAACGCGGCCTCAACCCCGCAGCGATCAGGGAGGCTCTGGAGGCGGAAAGCGCCTTCACCGAAGACGAAAACGGCTCGGCAATGCCGACCGAAGACAATGGCGACATGCAGGTCGGGCGGAAGCTGCGCAGTCTGAGACATGCCGCGGGCAAGACGCTGGAACAGGTGGCCGGTGACATCGGCATCGCCGCATCCGTGCTTTCGACTCTGGAGCGGACGTCGCAGGGTGTCTCCGTCGCCGTTCTGCACAATCTGGCGGAATATTTCGGAACCACCGTTTCGAGCCTTTCCGGCGAAGAGCAGACAAGGGCGCGGGCGCTCGTGCGGGCCGGCGAATGGCGCAACTGGCCGCGCACGACACCGGGGGTGACGGTGCAGCTGCTTGCCGAAGGCAAGAACCAGATGGATTGCCATCGCTTCGTTCTGGCACCAGGCGCCTCGAGCGAGGGCGCCTACCGGCATGAGGGGGAGGAATTCGTCTACGTCCTCTCCGGACATGTGGAGTTCGTGCTGGATTCGGATCAGTTCTACGACCTCCACCCGGGCGACTCCCTTTATTTCGAGAGCCGCCGCCGCCATGCCTGGTCGAACAGGCACGACGGCGAAACCGTGTTGTTGTGGATCAATACGCCGCCGACGTTTTGATAGGAAACAACGGCACTTACGGCGTGAAAATAATAAAATGTTTATCTCTGACAGCTGTCTTTCGACGTAATGAGCCGTGCTGCTCCCCAACCGCAACGCCTATTCAATCGCGCCGACGCCAAATATTGCGCGCAAGACACACTCCCGGCGTCTTGGGGATCGGCCGACTATGTTGATGAAGGACGGAACAAAGTTTGGCCCGATTCCCCCGTTCAGCCTCGAACAGTTCTTTAGCCTGCCCGACTGCTGGCTTCCATCGCTGAGCGCTCAACGAACCTGATTGCAGATGACGCACCTGTTCGCGAGTTGACGGAAGAAAGCTCGAACGGAGAGGGAGTGTTGATGCAGATGGTGCGCGACCAGCAGCTGGACGGCCTGAGAGCCGTCGCGGTCTCAATGGTGCTCTACGCGCATTTCTTGGCAGCCGATGGATCCCATTTGGGCCATCTCGGTGTCCGGCTGTTTTTCGTTTTGAGCGGCTTCCTGATAACACGGCTGCTGCTCGATGCGCGCGACGCTGCCCGTTTCGAGCCGGCGACGGCACTCAAATCCTTCTACGCACGCCGCGCACTTCGCATCTTCCCTCCCTACTTCGCCGTCCTGGCCGCCGTCTTTTTCCTGGATCTGGAACGATCGAAGGAGGTCATGGCGTGGCACGCCCTTTATCTGTCCAATTTCTGGTACGCGCTGCAGAACGAATGGACCCCGTGGGTTCTCTGTCATACGTGGAGCCTGAGCATCGAGGAGCAGTTCTACCTCGTCTGGCCACTGATCGTGCTGCTCGTGCCGCGCCGGTCGGTTGCCGGAGTTTGCGTCGGCGTTATCGTTTGCTCGCTCGCCTACCGCTTCTATTGGCCGCTCACCGGTACGCCATCACTCGCGCGGGACCTCTTGCCGCCGGCGTCGATGGATGCGCTGGCCGTGGGCGCGTTGCTCGCCGCCCGCCCATCCTGGCGAAGTGGTTGGCCGGCATGGGCAAAACTGAGCTGGATGCCGCTTTCGCTCGCTTCGCTCTGCCTCGTGTGGTCGAAGCCGGTCGCCATGACACCGGTCGTCGCGTGGTTCGCCTGGATTGGCCTGGAGGTCGTCCCTCTCCTGCCGCTCGCAATGCTGGTCGGCGGTTGTTCGAAGGGGATCGGCGGGCTTGCCGGTCGGCTCATCGCGCTTTCGCCTTTGGCGGCGCTGGGCCGGATCAGCTATGGCGTCTACCTTTTCCACGCGTTCGTGCTGGCCCTGGTCGTTCAGGCGCAGCCTTTCATCCCGGTCAATGTCTCGGATCAGGGGGCAGGGCGGTTCGTCGTTGCCGGCGCCCTGACCCTGATACTCGCCTCGGTTTCCTGGCTGTTCTTCGAGAAGCCGTTGAACGGGCTGAAGCGCCACTTTCCCTATGTTCGTCCGGACGGCGGAGCGGGGGCGGCAGCCGCTATCCCTGGCGCCAGTCGCGACGAAGCCTTGCAGCCCCAGAACCTTCGATAAGCACACGAGCCGAAACCATGCCGACGCCCGTCGTTTCCATCGTCCTGCCGGTCTACAACGCGGAGCCGTACATTGCCGCAGCTATCGAGAGCGTGTTGCGCCAGGACTACGAGCGTCTGGAGGTAATCGCGATCGACGACGGGTCGACGGATCGGTCGCGGGACATTCTCGAACGATACCGCAAGAGCGACTCTCGCGTGTCCATCATCTCCCGCGAGAACCGCGGCCTTATAGCGACCCTGAATGAAGGCCTCGCGCTCGCAAAGGGCGAGCTTATCGCGCGAATGGATGCCGACGACATCGCCTATCCGTCGCGCCTGTCGCGGCAGGTCGCATTGTTTTCCGCAGAGCCCCGGCTCGCCCTATCGGGCACGGGCATCGACATGCTGATCGGCAATCGGATCATCCGCGGCAAGCCCAATCCCATTTACCGCCCGGGAAGCCTACGAATCCTGTCGATGTTCTTCACCATCTTCATGCATTCGACCGTTGTCTATAACCGTAACGTCATCCCGGAAGAGATGCTCCGCTACGACCCGAATTATGTGCATGCGGAAGATTTCGATCTCTTCAGGCGGATCGCCGATCGTTTCCCAGTCCACATGATCGACGAGGCGCTGGTCGCCTATCGGATCCATGAGGATAGCGTGACCAGCAAGCACAAGCGGCAGATGCGCCGGACCCATTTGACCATCGTCGCCGAGAACCTGGCGCGGGATGCCCTTCTCAGAGATTCCGCTGCCCTCGAAGCGATCGGCGCCGCGGTAACGAGCGAGACGGTGGCACGTCTTGCCGACTTGGTCCTGGCGCTCGAGCGTGAGATTTCGGCGCAGCCGGGCGAGGTTCGGCGTGCCTATGAGGATGGCGCCCTTTGCTTTTTCTACTTCCTCTACCAGCTCATCGCCGAGGAGGAGCAGCCGCGACTGACTCATGAGTTCCTGACACGGACGGGGAAATGGGGCCTCATCCGCCGCCGCGAGCGATACGGGCTGCTTGCGGCCGCTCGCGCACCCTGGTGCAGCCGGATTTCGCTTGCCGCAAGCAAGCGGGTGGATCTGCTCGCGCGCCGCCTGCAGTCGGTGCCCGCCGCGACCGTGCTTCCCGGACATGGCTTGACCTGACATGGCCGTCGAACATCCCGCAAAAGCGCAGAAACATCTAAGAGCACCGGCTGCTCGGCACTCGGTGGCCGCTTCATTGTCCGAAGCGCCGGAGCCGTTCGCCAGCTTCATCGTCTGCACGCGTAACCGCGTCCGGTCGCTTGGCGCCTCGATCCGATCGATCGAGACCGCATGCCATGCCCATGCGGCGATCAGGAGCGAACTCGTGGTCGTGGACAACGGCTCCACGGACGGCACCCCGGAAGAACTCGCACGCCTGGCAGCAACCACGACAATGCCGATAACGCTCGCCACCGAGCCTCGCCCGGGCCTCGCCGCGGCACGCAATACAGGGATGGGGCGCGCACGGGGCCGAATTCTCGTATTCATCGACGACGACTGCGAGGTGGACAGGAACTATCTCGCCGACCTCGAACGGCACTACGCCAATGGCGACGCGCGGGTCATCCGCGGAGGACGCGTGGAGCTCGGCGATCCTGCCGACCTGCCGTTCACCATCAAGCGGTCGAAGATCGCGGCACGTCTGACCCGCAATGTCCACCCCGGCGGCTTCGTCCTCGGCTGCAACATGACCATGCATCGCGACGTCGCGGCGAGCATCGGTCCTTTCGACGAGCGCTTCGGTGCCGGCGCGCCCCTGAAAGCCGCGGAAGATACGGATTACCTGGTCCGGGCATTTCAACTCGGCATCCCGGTCGAATACGTGCCGGACATGATCGTCCATCATCATCACGGCCGCCGTCTTCGTGCGGCGATCGAAGAACTGCATCGCAATTACAGCCTCGGCAATGGCGGGCTCTGTCTGAAGCACCTCCTCGGCGCGCCTTGGCTTCTCAAGCATTTCGGCTGGACCGTCAGGTCCGCATGCGGCGAAGTTTTCGGCGGCGCCCGCTTCGACCCAAAGCTGCAACTGTCGCATTGGCCGATCGTTTCGATGAATATTGTCGGCGCCGCGCGCTTCGCGCGGCTTGCCATGACGAACCCGGCGCAGCCGACCGAACGGCGCCGGCCCGGACAAGCAGCACCGAAGCTCAGGTGAGGACCGCAGATGCGTAGATTCTTATTGCCAGGCCTTGAGGTCCTGCGCGGCGCACTGGGGCGGCAAATGCGCCTGCTGCCAGCCGTGGTCATTCTCGGCCTCGCCAGCGCTGCGCTCGAAGGTGCCGGCATCGGCCTCATCATTCCGATGCTGGGCATCATCGCCGGAGATGGACAGGCCAACGGGTTGAGCGGCATTTCCGCTTACTTTCAGGCGATAGGAGAGGGCTTGGGAGACGGCGAACGCCTCCTGGCTATTGCGGCCGCCGTGCTCGCGCTGATCGTGCTCAAGAATATCCTCGCCTTCGCCAACACGCTGCTCACCACCTTCATCTACGGCAAGGCCAGCCACGCCATCCGCAGCGCGCTTTCGGATCAGCTCCTACGGATAGGATATCCGTTCTTCATGCAGCAAAGTCCCGGCCGGCTGCTCAACATCATCTCCAACGAGTCATGGCGCGCGTCCGACGCGATCCAGACGGTCCTTTCGTCTATCGTGCACGGCTCGGCGGCCGTCATCCTGCTCGCCTTTCTCTTGCTCATGTCCTGGCAGATGACGCTGTTCGTGGCGCTCGGCCTCGTCTTTGTCCAGCTTGCCCATGCAGCGCTCTCTGCGACGCTCAAGGGCCCCAGCCGCCATGTGACCTCCTTCAACAGCGAGCTTGCCGCCAGAATGCTGCATCTCGTTCATGCCGGAAGGCTGATCCGCGTGTTCGGCCAGGAAACACGCGAGAAGAATGCATTTGATTCCGCATCCGACGCCGTTCGCCGGGCCGGCTTTGCGCTCCAGTCACGACAGGGGGCGCTGCCGCCGCTGACTGAAGTGCTGCATTCGGCGTTGTTTCTGGCCGTGGTCGTGAGCGCCTGGTCCATCGGCGTCAGCTTTCCGGTGATCGTCGCCTTCGTCGTGCTGCTATATCGACTGCAGCCGCATATGCGCGCCCTGCAGATGTCCTGGAGCCAGATTCAGGGCTGGAGCGGATCGCTCGAAGAGGTGCGATGGCTTCTCGACTCCTCCGACAAGCCAAAGCCTCCTCAAGGCAATGCACCGGTCGACGGCCTCCACCAGGGCATGACATTCGACCGGGTGACGTTCCGGTATCCCGGTTCCGAAGTGCGTCCCCTGGTGCTGCATTCCGCAAGCTTCGAAATCCGCAGCGGCCGTTCGACTGCAATCATCGGCCGTTCCGGCGCCGGAAAGACGACGATCGTCAATCTCCTCTGCCGTTTCGTCGAGCCGGACGAAGGCCGCATCCTCGTCGACGGCGTGCCGCTCGGTCAGATCAATCCCGTTCAGTGGCGGCGCCAGATCGCGGTCGCCAGTCAGGACCTCGAACTGGTGGACGGCACCATTCTGGAAAACATCACCTACGGTCAAAGCGCCACGCCAGCAGAAGCGGAACGCGCCGCGAAGCTGGCCGAAGCGCATGGCTTCATCGAGCAGCTGCCGCAGGGCTATGAGACGCTCGTCGGCTACAGGGGTGCAAGCCTCTCGGCAGGCCAACGCCAGCGCATCGCGCTGGCCAGGGCGCTGGTGCGCGATCCGGCCATCCTGATCCTCGACGAGGCGACGAATGCGGTGGACGGCCTGTCGGAGGCGGCGATCGTCGAGACGCTGAGATCGAGGGCCGGCAGACGCACGACGATCGTGATCAGCCATCACAGGAGCACGATCTCGTTCTGCGACGACGTCGTGGTCCTCGGCTCCGGGCGCGTCAAGGGCCAGGCCGCACTGGCGGACGTCGCGTCGCTCAGCATGGACCAGCTCTACGAGCATGAGACCGGCATGGGGGGTGGAGGGTAGGTTTGCGGCACGCTCAGCGGCCGGATGCAGGGCACGCGAAGACCCAGCCGCTTGTCCATTCGCCCCGGTTGCCGGCGCTGAGGCGCGGACGGGGAGAAGGGACAAGCGGCGCCGCCGGGAAATCTCCGGCAACCAATGGAGGAGGCGGAGGCTCCCACGAGTCCCTTCGCCCCGCTTGCGGGGAGACGGTGGCGGCAGGCGGATGAGGGGCCTCCGATCGGAAAATTATGCGGCGGCGTAGCGCTTGGCCATCTCCGGCAAACGCAGCACCCGGATCTTCGATGCCTGGCCGGCGGCACGGAAGGCCACGAAGCGCTCCTTGCAGACCTCGGTCATGTGGGCAATCGCGGGCTTCAGATAATTGCGCGGATCGAAATTATCCGGATGCTCGATATGGTGCTTGCGGATCTCGCCGGTAAAGGCGAGGCGGAGATCCGTGTCGATATTGACCTTGCGCACACCGAGCGGAATGGCCTTCTGAATCTCGGATACCGGAACGCCCCAGGTCTTCTTCATCTTGCCGCCATAGGCGTTGAAGAGTTCCTGGAGATCGGCGGGAACGCTCGAGGAACCGTGCATGACGAGGTGCGTGTTCGGCAGACGCTTGTTGATCTTGGCGATCGTCTCGATCGAGAGGATCTCGCCGTCGGGTTCACGGGTGAACTTGTATGCGCCGTGGCTGGTGCCGATCGCGACCGCAAGAGCGTCGACGCCGGTCTTCGAGACGAAGTCGAGGGCCTGCTCGGGATCGGTCAGCAGTTCCTCGCGCGAGAGCTTGCCTTCAAATCCATGTCCGTCCTCCTTGTCGCCCGCACCCGTTTCCAGATTGCCGAGGCAGCCGAGTTCCCCTTCGACGGAAACGCCGGCCGCATGGGCGATCTTCACGACTTCCGCGGTGACGGCGACATTATATTCGTAGCTCGCGACGGTCTTGCCGTCCTTCTCCAGCGAGCCGTCCATCATCACCGAGGTGAAGCCGTTGGTGATCGCCGAGATGCATGTCGACGGCTGGTCGCCATGGTCGAGGTGGAGGCAGACGGGGATATGCGGATATTCTTCCGCAGCGCCGAGGATCAGATGGCGCAGAAACGCATCGCCGGCATAGGCCCGCGCACCGCGGCTCGCCTGCAGGATGACAGGAGAGTCGGTCGCATCCGCGGCTCTCATGACGGCCTGGATATATTCGAGATTGTTCACATTGAAGGCCGGCAGCGCGTAATCGTTCTCCGCCGCGTCGTCGAGCAGTTGCCGCAATGTGATCAATGCCATTCTTAACTCCCTGATGCTCCGCGCCACTCCAGGCGCCAGTTCAAGGGCACAATAGTTCATGCGGGGCGTTTGGCAACCGGGCCGGCGGTCCTGCCGGTCGCTTGATGGACGTGCGTCAGACCAAATTGCTGTGGATGAGAAATACCCCTGTCAGAAATCGCTACATTCGCCCTCTGGTGGTGTTGCCAATCTCAGTTGTGCCCACAGTGCAGCCGCGGGTTTTCTCTTCCGCCGGCAGGTTCGGTCCGGAACGTGGACGCGTTCGGCATCCGCAGGTGGGTGAGCCGATTTGCAAAAAGATTGCAGCGATAGGGGCAATTTTTTATGCATATTACGTAAAGTGCCGCTACAATTCATGAAGGTTGCATGACTGCTCTTTCGGAGCATTCTTCCGTGACGAAGCGCAACATGCCGAAGCGATCTACAACGTTGCAGGTGGATGTCCGCGCGCCGGGGCCGGTCGCCAGAGCCGCGTCGCGAAAGGGAGGAAATTCGTCGCCAACGCCTATACAATCTACGCGATCATTGTTGTTCGCGTTTTAAAGAGAAGGATGCAATTTTCCGGGCAGATCGCTTGCGTTCGCTGAAAATTTGCACTTCTCTCCTGCGATCAATGAACCCAAAACGAGGGGAAGGAGAAGAAAAATGGCTTCACTGAAACTCAATCTCAGGGCCGCTGCGCTCATAGGCTCGCTGCTCATCGGGGCAAGCCCCGCGCTCGCCGAGGCGGTACTTCACCGCGGCAATGCCGGCGAACCGCAGACGCTCGACCAGGCCCACACTTCGATCAACATCGAGGAGTTCATCCTCAAGGACCTCTATGAAGGCCTGACGATCTACGATGCCGCGGGCAAGATCGTTCCGGGCGCCGCCGAAACCTGGGAGCTTTCGGACGACGGTACCGTCTACACGTTCAAACTGCGTGCCGATGCCAAGTGGTCTGACGGCTCGCCGGTGACGGCAGAGGATTTCGCCTTCTCCTTCCGCCGCGTGGAGGATCCGAAGACGGCGGCCGAATACGCCAACATCCTCTTCCCGATAAAGAACGCCGAAAAGGTCAACAAGGGCGAAGTGCCGGTCGACCAGCTCGGCGTAAAGGCCGTCGACGAAAAGACGTTGGAAGTTACTCTCGAGCGGCCGACGCCGTTCTTCCTGGAACTGCTCGCACACCAGACGGCGCTTCCGGTCAGCAAGGCAAGCGTCGAGAAGAACGGCGCGGACTTCGTCAAGCCGGGCGTGATGGTTTCGAACGGCGCGTTCAAGCTGACGGCACATGTGCCGAACGACAGCCTGACCGTGGAGAAGAACACCAATTATTGGGATGCCGCCAACGTCAAGCTCGACAAGGTGATCTTCTATCCGATCGACGACCAGGCGGCATCCGTTCGTCGTTTCGAAGCGAAGGAAATGGATCTCGCCTACAACTTCTCCGCCGACCAGATCGAGCGCCTGCGCACGTCCTATGGAGAGCAGGTGCACGTTTCCCCGACGCTTGCCACCTACTACTACGCGTTTGATACGCGTCAGGAGCCCTATAACGATGTCCGCGTCCGCCGGGCACTTTCGATGGCGGTCGACCGCGACTTCCTTGCCAAGGAAATCTACAGCGGTTCGCAGCTGCCGTCCTATTCGATGGTCCCGCCGGGCATCGAGAGCTACGGCGACCCCGCCAAGGCCGACTTTGCCGACATGTCGCAACTCGACCGCGAGGACAAGGCGATCGAGTTGATGAAGGAAGCCGGTTACGGCGAGGGCGGCAAGCCGCTCAACATCGAAATCCGCTACAACACCAACCCCAACCATGAGCGTGTCGCGACAGCGGTCGCCGACATGTGGAAGAACACCTTCGGCGCCAAGGTCTCGCTGGTGAATCTCGACGTGTCGTCGCACTATGCCTACCTGCAGGAGGGCGGCAAGTTCAACGTTGCGCGTGCCGGCTGGGTCGCTGATTACGCCGATGCCGAGAACTTCCTGGCGCTGAGCCTCAGCACCAATAAGACCTTCAACTACGGACACTTCGAAAACGCCGAATTCGATGCCCTGATGAAGAAGTCGTATGAGGAACAGGATCCGGCGGCACGGTCGAAGATCATGCACGAGGCTGAAACTCTGCTGATGAAGGAGCAGCCGATCGCGCCGTTCCTGACCCAGGCGGACCTCTGGCTCGTTTCGGAACGGGTCAAGGGCTGGCAGGACAATGCGCCGAACGCGCATCTGAGCAAGTTCCTGAGCGTCGCCGAGTAACGAACAGAGGCGACGCGCGGGCACCCGCGCGTCGCCTCCGGAGCCAAGTCCATGATCTCCTTCATCCTTCGCCGGCTGGCGAGTGCGGTGCCGACGCTGTTCATCGTCGTCACCATATCCTTCTTTCTGATGCGTTTTGCCCCCGGTGGGCCCTTCAACCTCGAGCGTCCTCTCCCGCCCTCCACGATGGAGAACCTGATGAGGACCTATCACCTCGATCAGCCGCTCTGGCGCCAATACGCTACCTACCTAGGCAATGCGGTCACGGGCGACTTCGGTCCGAGCTACATCTACCATGACAACAATGTGGCGCAGCTGATCGGCAAGGGCCTGCCCTATTCGATGGAGCTCGGCTTTTACGCGCTGGTACTCGCGGTCGTCGGCGGCGTCATAACGGGAACGATCGCCGCATTGCGGCAGAACAGCTTCCTGGATTTCGCGGTCATGTCGGTTTCCACGATCGGGGTCACCGTTCCGAACTTCGTCGTCGGTCCCGTTCTGACGCTGACCTTTGCGATCGCGCTCGCGTGGCTGCCCGCCGGCGGCTGGGGGGACGGTTCTCTCCGCTTCCTCATCCTGCCGATGATCGCGCTCGCGCTTCCCCAGCTTGCAGTGTTCGCCAGGCTCACACGCGGCTCGATGATCGAGGCGCTCAACACGGATCATATCCGCACCGCGAAAGCCTATGGCCTGCCGTCCCGCGCCGTGGTCGTGACGCACGCCATGCGCGGTGCCATGCTGCCGGTCGTCTCCTATCTTGCTCCTTGCGCCGCCGCCCTCCTTACGGGCTCGGCCGTGGTGGAAACGATCTTCACTATACCGGGGGTCGGGCGCTACTTCGTGCTCGGAGCAATCAACCGCGACTATACGCTGGTAATGGGCACCGTGATCCTCATCGCGATCTTCGTCATCCTCTTCAATCTTCTGGTCGATATTCTCTACGGCCTGCTCGATCCGAGGGTTCGCCATGACTGATATCGCTCAGATTCCCGCATCGACGCCCGAAACCAAGGGCCGCAGCCTCTTCCAGCTTGCAACGCTGCGCTTCCGCCGCAACCGCCCGGCCATGGCCGGTTGCGTCATGCTGGTGCTCATCGCGCTGTTTTCATTCGTCGGTCCGCTTTTCTCGCCTCACAGCTACGATCAGGTCTTTCCGTCCTATGTCACGATCGGCCCCAGCCTCGAGCCGCGCCCGGATACGTCGACGCTTCAGGACGTGATGGAGGGCGTGGCGACCCGTGCACGCGTCACGCTCACGGAATTCAACGTCGACGGCGAAACCTTCACCGCCACGGTGACCTCCGATAAGCCGATCGATCCCCGCGCCACGCGCTATTTCGACCGGGCAAACGAGTTCGAGAACTCCAAGGTGGTCGCGACGGAGAACGATGGCCGTACCCTGAAGGTCGAGGGCGAGGTGGCGCGGGAATATTTCCCCTTCGGCACCGATTCCAATGGCCGCGACCTGCTTGTCCGGGTGATGCTGGGCGGCCAGATCTCCATCGCCGTCGGCCTGCTGGCTAGTCTCGTTTCGCTCGGCATCGGCGTCGTATACGGGGCGACCTCGGGCTATATCGGCGGGCGCGTCGATAACGTCATGATGCGCCTGGTAGAGATCCTCTATTCGCTGCCCTTCGTTTTCCTCGTCGTGGTGCTCGTCGTCTTCTTCGGCCGCAGCTTCATCCTGATCTTCCTGGTGATCGGGGCTGTCGAATGGCTGGATATGGCCCGCATCGTGCGCGGCCAAACGCTGGCGCTTAAGCGGCGCGAGTTCGTTGGAGCGGCGCAGGCGCTGGGTCTGACCGATTGGCAGATCATCCGCCGGCACATCATCCCGAATACGATCGGTCCGGTCATCGTCTTCGTCACCGTCGTCGTGCCGAAGGTCATCCTGCTCGAAAGCTTTCTGTCGTTCCTCGGACTGGGCGTGCAGGCCCCGCTTACGAGCTGGGGTGCGCTGATCTCGGAAGGTGCGAACAACATACAGTCGGCGCCGTGGCTCCTGATCTTTCCCGCCATCTTCTTCGTCGTGACGCTGTTCTCGCTGAACTTCGTCGGCGACGGCCTGCGTGATGCGCTCGACCCGAAGGACCGCTGACATGACAGAGATGAAGGACTCCATTCTCGCTGTACGTGGCCTGAAGGTCGACTTTTCCACCCCCGACGGCACCGTCGAAGCGGTCAAGGGCATCGATCTCGACGTCCGTTCCGGCGAGACGCTCGCGGTCGTCGGCGAATCCGGCTCGGGCAAGAGCCAGACCATGATGGGAATCATGGGCCTGCTCGCCAAGAACGGGACGGTGACCGGTTCGGCGCGCTATCGCGGCCAGGAACTCGTAGGGCTCGCACCGAAGGCCCTGAACAAGGTGCGCGGCTCGAAGATCACCATGATCTTCCAGGAGCCGATGACCTCGCTCGATCCGCTCTACACCATCGGCCGTCAGATCGCCGAGCCGATCGTCCATCACCGCGGCGGCAGCTTCAAGGAGGCTCGCAGGCGCGTCCTCGAGCTCCTGGAGCTCGTCGGCATTCCCGAGCCGGGGCGGCGCATCGACAGCTATCCGCACGAGCTTTCCGGCGGCCAGCGCCAGCGTGTCATGATCGCCATGGCGCTTGCCAACGAGCCGGATATCCTGATCGCCGACGAGCCGACGACCGCCCTTGACGTGACCATCCAGGCCCAGATCCTCGATCTGCTCAAATCGCTGCAAAGGCGCTTCGGCATGGCGATCGTGCTGATCACCCACGACCTCGGCATCGTCAAGTACTTCGCCGACCGTGTCGCGGTCATGCGCCGGGGCGAGGTCGTGGAGCAGGGGATGACGGCTGATATCTTCGAGCGGCCGAAGGGGGACTATACCAGGATGCTGCTGGAGGCCGAACCGAGCGGGCGCAAGGCTTCGCCCCCCGACAACGCCCCGATCATCCTGGAGGGTCGCAATGTCGCGGTGGACTATACGATCCCAGGCGGCCTCTTCCGCGGGGCCTCGGCCGCTTTCCGTGCCGTCGACGGCGTCAATCTTAGGCTCAGGCAGGGTCAGACGATCGGCATCGTCGGCGAATCCGGCTCCGGGAAATCGACGCTCGGCAGGGCGCTGCTGAGGCTTCTGCCGAGCAGCGGTTACTACCGCTTCGGCTCGACCGACATTTCCGGCTTTGACCGCGGCGCGATGCGGCCGCTGCGCCGCCAGCTGCAGCTCGTCTTTCAGGACCCCTACGGGTCGCTCTCGCCGCGCCGGACCGTGGGGGAGATCATCACCGAAGGCCTCCATGTGCATGAGCCCGACCTGAGCCGTGCCGATCGCGACCGCAGGGCCATCGCCGCGTTGAAGGAAGTCGGCCTCGATCCCGCGTCGCGCAACCGCTATCCGCATGAATTCTCCGGCGGACAGCGCCAGCGCATCGCAATCGCCCGCGCGATCATCCTGAAGCCGAAGGTCGTCATTCTCGACGAGCCGACTTCGGCCCTCGACCGGTCGGTGCAGGGGCAGGTGATCGAACTCCTGCGCGATCTGCAGGAAAAGCACGGTCTCTCCTACATCTTCATCAGCCACGATCTTTCGGTGGTGAAGGCGATGTCTGACTATGTGATCGTGATGAAGAACGGCCGGATCGTCGAAGAGGGAGAAACGGACGCGATCTTCGATGCGCCGAGGGAGCCCTATACGAAGACGCTGATCGGCGCGGCGTTCAACGTGTGAGGCAGCGGCAGGCATTTTCGCGTGGATTCGCCCCTCATCCCGCTGCCGCGACCTTCTCCCCGTTTGACGCGTTTCGACGGGGAGAAGGGAAACGCGGTGCCGCCGAGGCCACGAAAGTCCCCTCTCCCCGCATGCGGGGAGAGGGTTAGGGTGAGGGGCCTTTTCTCGCAGGGCCGATGGCAGGGTCGCCCGACCCGACCGATCACCGCTCCTCCGATAACGCCTTCTTGTCGAGCCCGAACTTCTGCATCTTTTCATACAGCGTCTTGCGCGAGATGCCGAGCGACTCGTAGACGGGCTTCAACGCGCCGCCATGGGCCGCAAGGGCGCTGGCGATGACGCTCTTTTCGAAGGCGGCCACCTTGTCGGTCAGGCGCTGGCCGTTCGCCGGTGCGAGCGCCTCTTCGCGTTCGACTTCGAGCCCGAGGACCAGGCGCTCGGCGGCATTGCGCAACTCGCGCACGTTGCCGGGCCACTCGCGTGCGGCCATTTCCGAAGCGAGCGCGGGCGAGACGACGATGTCGTCCCGGCCGTAGCGAGCGGCGGATTCGCGGACGAGCTGCATGAAGAGCAGGGGGATATCGGAGCGGCGCTGCGAAAGCGTCGGCACTCTCAAGGTTGCGACGTTCAACCGGTAAAGCAGGTCGGCACGAAAGCGGCTGCTTGCTACCTCGCGTTCCAGATCGACCTTGCTGGTGGCGATGAAGCGAACATCGAGCGGTACGGTCTCGTTCGAGCCGAGGCGCGTTATGACCCGCTCCTGCAGCACGCGAAGGAATTTCGCCTGGAGATCGAAAGGCATGGAGCCGATCTCGTCGAGCAGGATGGTGCCGCCGCGGCCATGTTCGAATTTGCCGTAGCGCGGCCTGAGCGCTCCGGGGAATGCGCCCGGTTCGTGCCCGAAGAGCTCGCTTTCGATCAGGTTTTCCGGAAGAGCCGCGCAATTGATGGCGATGAACGGGCCGCTCGCGCGGCTGCTCAAATCGTGGAGCGCGCGGGCGACGACTTCTTTTCCAACTCCCGTTTCGCCGATGATCAGCGTATCGGCGTCGGAGGCGCCGATCGCCCTGATGCGGTAGCGCAGGTCGACCATTGCCTGGCTTCGCCCGGGCAGCCGCTGTTCGATGTCGTCGCGTTTGCCCGCAACGGCCCGCAGGCGGCGGTTTTCGAGCACGAGACTGCGCCAATCGAGCGCGCGGCGAATGGTGCCGGCAAGCATCTGGGCGGTGAAGGGCTTTTCGACGAAATCATAGGCGCCTTCGCGCATCGCCCGGACCGCAAGTTGCACATCGCCGTGTCCCGTCACCAGGATCACCGGCAGTTCGGCATCGATCTCCCGGATGCGCTGCAGAAAGGTCATTCCGTCCATTCCGGGCATGCGGATATCGCTGATGACGACGCCGTGGAAGCTAAAGGCGATGCGTTCGAGTGCATATTCGGCGCTGGCGAACGTATCCACCCGGAAGCCGGCGAGTTCCAGGGCCTGAGCGCTGGAGCGACGCAGTTCCTCTTCATCGTCGACGAGCAGGATGCGGCTTTCGCTCATTCGGCTGCCTCCTGCCCGGTTTCGCCGGCAAGGGCAAGCTCGATGCGGAACACCGCGCCACCCTCCGAATGGTTCGACACGGTGAGGCTGCCTCCGAAATCCTTGATGATGTTGTAGGAAATGGAGAGGCCCAGGCCTAAGCCTCTTCCGACTCCCTTGGTCGTGTAGAACGGATCGAAGATGCGTTGCGCAACTGCCGGAGCAACGCCCGCGCCGCGATCGCGCACCGTCAGCACGGCCCTGCCGCCTTCGCGCCAGGCGCGCACGGAAAGCTTGCGATCGTCAAGTCCCTCGACGGCGTCGGCGGCGTTCGAGATCACGTTGACAAGCACCTGCTGCAAGCGGACCGAACCGGCGAGGACCGCCAACTCATCGCCGATATCGATGTCCATCTCCGCGCCTGCCGCCTTCAACCGCGTCTCCACGATCTCCAGCGTGTCGCGCACCACCTCGTCGAGACGAACCGGGCCGAGCTTCTCGTTGGGTTTTCGCGCGAAATTGCGCAGGTGACGGCTGATCGAGGCCATGCGGTCGATCAAGCCCGAAATCCGCCGGATATTGTCGCTCGCCTCGGCCGTGCGGCCGCGCTCGATCAGCAGCGCGGCGCTGTCGGCATAGGTCTTGGCGGCGGCGAGCGGCTGGTTGAATTCGTGAGACAGGGCAGCGGACATCTGCCCGAGGCCGGCAAGTTTGCCCGCCTGGATGAGATCGGCCTGGGTCTGGCGCAACTGCTGCTCGGTAAGCCGCCGCTCTGCGATCTCCGCTTCGATCTGCGAATTGACGCGCGCAAGATCCGCCGTGCGCTCCTCGACACGGCGCTCGAGTTCCTCCTGCGCCTGCTCCTGCATCAGAATGCGTTCCCTGAGCCGTGTGCGCCGCTGGATGATAATCGCGATCGCCAGGGCGGCAAGGCAAAGGAGCAGCATGACGGCCGCAACCGTGGTCAGGGCCTGGGTCCGCACGGAGGCGGTGTCCGTAAGCACGTTCACGGTCCAATCCGCCTCCGGCATATAATGGGAGAGGGCAAGATATTCCCGCTCGCTGCCCTCGGACACCCTTAGCAATCGATGTCCGGAAAGCTCGCTTTGCACGGCAGGCAGCGGTCGAAGCCTTGCATCCGCATAGCGCCGCGAGCCCTCCGTCCGGGCAAGCCGGTCAGGCGTCAGCGGCAGGATCCCGGCATAGAGCCATGCCGGATTGCCGCTCATGAAGATGATGCCTTCCGGGTCGGAGACGAAGATCCTGTATTCGCCGCCCTGCCAGGAGGCTTCAATGGTTTCGATATCCACCTTGAACACGATCACGCCGCGGATTTCTCCGCCGACGCGGACCGGCGCACCGAAATAGTAACCGCGCTTCAGCGATGTCGTGCCGAGAGCATAGAAGCGGGACTGGTCACCTTTGAGTGCGTCCTGGAAATAGGGGCGGTAGCTGAAATTCTCGCCGACAAAGCTCGTCGGCCCATCGTAGTTGCTGGCCGCGATCGTGTTGCCGTCCGGCGTGATGACATAGATGTCGGAGGATTTGAGGAGTTCGTTGATCTCCTTGAGATACGAATTGACGGCCCCGCGCAGCCGCCGGTCGCGCGGACGCGTCACCAGTTCCTTGACGTCGTCATGGTCGGCGATCAGCGCGGGCAGGGCCTGATAGCGGTTCAGGTGACCGCTAAGGGCCGCAACCGCCAGCCGCAGAGCCGTGTTCGCCTGCGACGAGGCCTCCTGCATATAGCTGCGCGTTGCGACCGCGGTTCCCTGGACTGCGATCAATCCGGCGGCTGCCGGCAGGAGAAGGAGGGCAAGAACGAAACGGTATTTCACGGAATGCCCGGGCTCCTCCTCCCGCTCGCGGTGTTGGCCGCAGGTCGAATGCTGGCGGCCGCCGCGATGCTAAATGGCGCTCTGACGCCTGGCAAGCTGCCATGCAGGCAGTCCTCTCCTGCCTGGGCCTGTATTGTTAACGGTCAGTCTGTCGTGTCAACACGCCATTGACAATCCGTTCTTTCGGAACGGTCTTTCGCTCTCGGCGTCCAGAGAGCATCTAATCGGCATCAACGCATCCCGCAAAGCCGCGGGCAGAAAGGAAGCGGATCATGCTCCAGCAGATCAAAGGCCTGCATCACGTAACGTCGATGGCGGACGACGCCCGCACGAACAACCGGTTCTTCACCGACACGCTCGGCCTGCGCCGCGTCAAGAAGACGGTGAACTTCGACTCGCCTGACGTCTACCATCTCTACTATGGCGACGCGACCGGCACCCCCGGCACCGTGATGACCTATTTTCCCTTTCCGCAGATGCCGCGCGGTCGCGCAGGCACGGGAGAGGTGGGGACGACCGTCTTCTCCGTCCCGCGGGGCTCGCTCGGCTTCTGGCAGGAGCGCTTGGCGGCACTCGGTGCGAGCGGTCTCAAGCAGGCGGAAAGCTTTGGCGAGAAGCGCCTGAACTTTGCCGGTCCGGACGGCGACGGCTTCGCTCTCGTCGAGGTCGAGGACGACCCGCGTACGCCCTGGACCGAGGGCGGCATCACCGAGGATCACGCCATCCGCGGCTTCCATTCGGTCGCCATACGCCTACGCGACGAAGGCGCGACGGCGGAACTGCTGAAGTTCATGGGTTACGAGGAACTCGACCGCAAGGACGGCGTCACCAGGCTGATCGTGCCCGGCGGCAACGGCGCGAGCCTCGTCGACCTGGAGACGCTGCCAAACATCAGCCGCGCTGCGCAGGGCGCCGGTTCGGTGCACCACGTCGCATTCGCCGTCGACAACCGCGAGAAGCAGCTGGAGGTGCGCAAGGCGCTGATGGACACCGGCTACCATGTGACGCCGGTGATCGACCGGGATTATTTCTGGGCGATCTATTTCCGAACGCCGGGCGGCGTTCTCTTCGAGATCGCCACGAACGAGCCCGGCTTCGACCGGGACGAGGACATCGCGCATCTGGGCGAGGCGCTGAAGCTGCCGCAACAGCACAAGCATCTGCGCCCGGTTCTCGAAAGCCATTTGCAGAAACTGGAAGCCTAGCGGCCAGCACCCTGCGCGCTCCTCCTCCGCTTGCGCAGGAAGGAGCGCGCTTCTTTAAATAGAATGAGTGTTCGCCACTACGCGCCCAAAGGAGAAATCGATGGTCGATCATGGCTATGTGCACAAATTGAAACCCGGCATGCCCGGCGCTCCGATCCTTTTCGTCCTTCACGGGACCGGCGGGGACGAGAACCAGTTCTTCGGCTTCGGAGCGCAGCTCCTGCCGGAGGCTACCGTCGTCTCGCCGCGGGGCGACGTATCGGAACATGGGGCCGCCCGCTTCTTCCGGCGAACGGGCGAGGGCGTTTACGACATGGCGGACCTCGCGCGTGCGACGGAGAAGATGGCGGGTTTCGTGAAGGCGCTCGCTGGCGAACACGATGCCTCGGAGATCATCGGTCTCGGCTATTCCAACGGTGCCAACATTCTCGCGAATGTACTGATCGAAGAGGGCGTCTTCGAAAAGGCCGTGCTCATGCATCCGCTGATCCCTTTCCGTCCGAGGGACAATCCCGCGCTCGCCGGGCGGAAGATTCTGATTACCGCCGGAGAGCGGGACCCGATCTGCCCGGCTCCGATGACACAGGCGCTCGGGGACTACTACACGAAGCAGAAGGCGACGGTGGAATTCGAGTGGCATTCCGGCGGCCACGACATCCGCCAGAACGAGATCGGCGCCATCGAAGCGTTTCTGAAAGCTTGATGGCGCTCTGACGAAGACGTTTACTGTGTTGTCGAAGCTTGCTGGATAGAATGCGGGACTTCAGCGCGGATTCTGCGGCGCTGATTCCACGGGGGCGAGGCAGTGGTGGAAACGATCGACATCCATGAAGCGAAGAAGCATTTGTCGCGGCTGGTTCAGAAGGCTTCGCAGGGAGAGGCCTTCATCATAGCCGAGGCAGGAAAACCTATGGCGAAAGTGGGCCCACTCGATCCGCCGGCCCCGCACGAGAAATGACGGATCGGCTTCTTGGCGGGTCAAATTACGGTGCCGAAGATTTCGACTTGATGGGTCGAGAAGAGATCGAGGGTCTGTTCGGCAAGTGAATTGGTTCAATCGTTCCAATCCTATTCGAGCCGCCTGCGGAAGAGCCACGCGGCTGACGATAGGGTGACGATCGCGATCAGGCACAGAGGAAGTGTCTGGTGGACGACTTCGGCTAGCGGTATGTCCTTCAGAAACACACCCTTCACGATCACCAGGAAATAGCGCAGCGGATTGATGAGCGTCACCGGCTGCAGCCAGGAGGGCATGTTTTCGATCGGCGTCGCGAAGCCCGAAAGCAGCACGGCCGGCACCATGAAGAGGAAGGCTCCGAGGATCGCCTGCTGCTGCGTCATGGACAGTGCCGAGATGAAGAGACCGAGACCGACGACGGCCGCGAGATAGAAGATGGCGCTCCCATAGAGCAGGAACAGTGAACCGCGCAGCGGCACGCCGAAGATGAAGACCGCGGCGAGGATATAGATGGTGATGTGGAAGAGGCCGATCATCATTGGCGGAATGAGCTTGCCGAGCAGGATCTCGTGGGTGCGCAATGGTGACACGATGAGCTGGTCGAAAGTGCCGAGCTCCCGCTCGCGCGCGACCGACAGCGCCGTGACGATGAGCCCGATCAGGAGAGCGATGCTCGCGACCAGGTTCGGCACCATGAACCATTGATAGGTGAGGTTCGGATTGAACCAGTTTCGGGCCTCGACCCGGATGGTCTCGGAGGCCGCACGCTTTCCGGCCGGCGTTTCGGCCGCGACGGCGCCGACGATGCGGCCGAGATAGCCGGAGACGATCTGCGATGCGTTGGAACGCCGGCCGTCGAGGATCATCTGTACCTCCGCCGGTCTCCCCGCCTCGATGTCGCGGGAGAAGGTGGGGCCGATCTCCACTACGGCGAGGACACGCTGGGTATCGATCGCGAGGCGGACCTCGTGAGGGCTGCTCGCGAGCTCTATCGAGCGAAAGGTCGGAGAGCCGCCGACCTGCTGCACGAGTTCCTGGCTCCAGTGGCCGTTGTCACGATTGAGCACCATCAGGTCAACGTTCGTCACCTCGAGCGTCGCCGCATAGGAGAAGACCAGGAGCTGGATGATCGGCGGGCCGATCAAGACGGTGCGGCCCTTCGGATCGCGCAGGACCGCGAGCAGCTCCTTGACGATCAGGGCTTTGAGCCGCGTCCACCACATGTCAGCCGATCCTCTTTCTGGTGCTGCGCGCGGCCAGCGCGAAGAACATGCAGCCGATCAGGAACATCACCGCGATGGCGCGTGCAAACATCGGCCAGATATCGCCGGCGAGAAACACGGTCTGCAGACTGGGTATGAGATAGCGCGCCGGGACGGCATAGGTGACCCATTGGATGACGGTGGGCATGGAATTGATCTCGAAGAGAAAGCCGGACAGCAGGAAGGCCGGCAGGAAGGCCGAGATCAGCGCGAGTTGCGAAGCGAGAAACTGGTTTTTCGTGGCGGCCGAGATCAGCAGCCCCTGTCCGAGCGCCGGCATCAGGAAGGTCGCCGAAAGGGCGTAGAGCGCCGCCACCGATCCCCGGAAGGGGACATCGAAGAGAAAGACCGCCACAAGGACGCAAAGCGTCATCGACGTGAGGCCGAGGACGAAGTAGGGCAGCAGCTTGCCGGCGAGCAGTTCGGCGGCGGAGACGGGCGTCGCCATCATCGCCTCCATCGTGCCGCGCTCCCATTCGCGGGCGACGACAAGCGAGGTCAGCAGCGTGCCGACCAGCGTCATCACGATGGCGATCGAGCCCGGCACCAGGAAGTTTCGGCTTGTCAGTTGCGGATTGAACCAGAAGCGCTGTTCGGCGGCGATCGCCGGGGGCGGGCTCCGGCCTTCGCTTAAGCGCTGGCGCTCCCAATTCGCAACGGCGCCCTGCGCATAGTTCTGCACGAAATTGGCGGTGTTCGGATCGGATCCGTCGACGATCACCTGGACCGACGGATGGCGCCCCGCCGCGTGCTCGGCGGCAAAGCCTGCGGGGATCACCAGGATGCCGCGTACCCGTCCAAGGACGAGGTCGTCCTCGAATTCCCTCCGGTCGCGTCCGGTGGCAACGGAAAAGTAGCGCGATGCCTCGAAGCTGGCGGCGAGATCGCGCGTGAGCGGGGTCGCTTCCTCGACCACCAGGGCGACACGCGTGCGCGTCGTATCGAGCGACACGCCATAACCGAAGAGGAAGAGGAGGACCAATGGCAGGACGAAGGCGATCAGGATACTGCTCGGATCGCGTATGACCTGATAGCTTTCCTTGCGCACCAGGGCAGCGAAACGCCGGGCCCGGCCCGCAGGTTCGTACGCTTTCGCCATTTTGCTCTCGGCCTTCATGCAGCCTCCTTCGCCTCGGAGCCCTGAATGAGCGCGATGAACGCGTCCTCCATGGTCGGGTCGGGGAGGTCCTTGCCTGCGACACGTGCCTTCATGTCGTCCGGCGAGCCAAGCGCGATCGAGCGGCCGCGATAGATGAGTGAGATGCGGTCGCAATATTCTGCTTCGTCCATGAAATGCGTGGTGACGAGCACGGTCACGCCCTTTTCGACGAGGCCGTTGATATGGGTCCAGAACTCGCGCCGGGTGATGGGATCGACGCCGGAGGTCGGTTCGTCGAGGAAAAGCACTTCCGGTTCGTGGAGCACGGAACAGGCAAGCGCCAGCCGCTGCTTGAGGCCGAGCGGCAGGTCCTTGGCCGACATGTCGAGGATCGTGCGGAAGTCGAAGATCTCGCTCATCAGACCGATGCGTTCGCGTTTTCTCGCGCCGGACAGCCCGTAGACGCCCGCAAAGAAATTGAAGTTCTGGATGACGCTCAAATCACCGTAGAGCGAGAATTTCTGCGCCATGTAGCCTAGCCGATTGCGCGCCTCGGGGGCGTTGCGCCTGAGGTCGAAGCCAGCGACCCGGCCTTCGCCGGCGCTCGGCTTCAGGAGGCCGCAAAGCATTTTGAACGTCGTCGACTTGCCGGCGCCGTTCGGGCCGAGAAGACCGAAAATCTCGCCCCGCGGAATATCGAAGGTGATGTTGTCGGCGGCGGTAAAGTCGCCGAAGCGTTTCGTCAGACCCCGCGCCTCGATCACGGGTCTGCCGGCATCTTCGGTGAACTCCCGCTGCGTTTCCGCAAGCCTCGACCGGCCGCCGGGACCTCCGCCGAGCATATCGACGAAAGCGTCCTCGAAGCGCGGCGGGGTGACGGCTGCGTCAACCGCATCGGCAGTGTCGCCGAGCGGCGGCGGCGAAAGACCCGCCTTCATGACGAGCCGTATGGCTTCGCCCTGGATCACGCCGTCGACTACCCCTTCGTCTTCGAGGAATCTCGCAAGCGCTTCGCGGCGGCGGCCGCGGATGCCGGAGAGGCGAAAGACGCGGTCCTCCACGCGGCCGGTCATCTCCGCCGGCGGGCCGGAAAACATGAGGCTCCCCTGATTGAGCAGGAAAACATGGTCGCAGGCTTCCGCCTCTTCGAGATAGGCGGTCGACCAGACAACGCCGATGCCCTCCGTCCTCAGATTTCCGACCATCTTCCAGAGGTCGCGCCGCGAAATCGGATCGACGCCGACGCCGGGCTCGTCGAGAAGCAGGAGCCTTGGCTTGCGCAGGAGCGCGCAGGCGAGGCCGAGCTTCTGTTTCATGCCGCCGGAGAGCTTGCCGGCAAGCCGCGTCGTGAAGCGGGCAAGGTCGGTGAAGTCGAGCAACTCGCCGAAGGTCCGGCTGCGCTCCGTCTTCGGCAGGCCGCGCAAATCGGCGTAGAGGTCGAGGTTCTCCTGGACCGACAGGTCTTCATAGAGGCCGAAGCGCTGCGGCATATAGCCGATTGCCGCCTGAATGCTGGCGGGATCCCTGCGGGTATCGTAGCCGAGCACTTCTATGGTGCCGGCATCCGGCAGCATCAGGCCGGTCATCAGCCGGATCAGCGTCGTTTTGCCTGCGCCATCCGGACCGACGAGACCGGTGACCCGTCCGCCGAAGATTTCACCCGCAACTGCGTCGAGCGCCGGGCGCGCCGTACCGAACCGCTTGGTGACGCCGGTCAGCCGAACGAACGGGGCCGTGCCGGGCTCCGTTGCGGGGGCGGGCATCAGGAAGCCTCCTTCGCTTCCGGCAGGTGCACGGTGACGGGCATGCCCTGGCGAAGATCCTTGCCCGGATTGGCGATCACGATGCGCAGCCTGTAGACGAGGTCGGTTCTGAGCTCGGGCGTCTCCACCGATTTGGGCGTGAACTCGGCGACGGGGGAAATGAAGCCGACGGTTCCCTCATAGATACGGTCCGGCGCGGTGTCGGAGGTGATCGTCACCTTCATTCCCGGATGCACACGGCCGAGGTCTGGCTCTGCGACATAGGCGCGGACCCAGACCGGTTCCGTCAGCGAAAGCACATAGACGATATCGGCTGGCGAGACGATCGCGCCGGTTTCACGCACGCGCGAGAGAATGACGCCGTCGCTCGGGGCGGCAAGTTGGGTGTCCTCGAGCGAGATGCGGGCGCTGTCGGCCTTTGCCGTCGCGGCATTCGCCTGGGCCGCTGCCGCCGCTATGTCCTCGGCGCGGTTTCCCTCTTCGAGAAGCACCAGGGCCTCGCGTGCCGACCTTGCACGTGCATCCGCCGCTGCACGGCTGGCATTTGCCTGGTCGAGCTCCGCCTGCGAGATCGTACCATTCGGACGCAGCTGCTTTGCGCGTTCAAAGGCGAGCTTCGCATTCTCGAGCTCTGCTAGGCGTTCTTCGTGCGTGGCGCGCGCCTGGGCGATCTCGGCTGCGCGGGCGCCCGCCCTGAGCTTTGCCAGCGTCGCCCGGGTAACCTCGGCTTCCGCCTCCGCGGCGCCGACCGCCTGGCGGAACGGCTCGGCGTCAAGCTTGGCGATCACGTCGCCCGCCTTCACGCTATCGCCCTCGTCGACGCGCAACTCAGCGATCCGCCCGCTCACCCGAAAGCCAAGCGACACCTGGCGGATGTCAACATTGCCGTAAAGCACCGCCTGCCGCGGCTCGCGCGCAAAGCCGAGGCGCGCCGGCAGGTCGAACCACCAGGCACCGGCGAGACCTGCGGCGACGATTGCAACGAGTATGGCGACCTTCCTCATGACCGGCGGTCCCTCTCGGCACCGAGCACCGCCACGAGTTCGGCGGCATGGCGATGCAATGTCTCGATCTCCTTCGGTCCGGCAGATTCCCATTCGAGCTGGGCATAGACGGCTGCATGCGCCATTCGAAACACCAGAACGCTTCCGACGAAGGACAGAGTTCTCAAACGAATGTGCTCCGAGGCCGGGTCGTCCTCGAGGATCGCGCCGATCAGCCGGCGCGCCATTTCGATCATCGGTCCCATGATGCTACCGTAGATGCGTTTGAAAGCTTCGGTCGGTTCCATCTGCTCGCGAATGATGAACCGTGCCCAGCTTTCCGATTCCTTGCTGACGAAGAGAGCGATCATCCTCTGGACCATCTGGGTCAGGAAATGCCGCGCCTCCATCGACGTCATCGCAGCGCCTTCGGCGTCGAGTTCGGCAAGGCGGGAGACGATCATGGTCCGCAGGTCGCCGACATGGCCGCCGATGATCGAGGCAAGGTGCTCGGCGGCGGCTACATAAAGCCCTTCCTTGCCGCCGAAATAATAAGGAATCGCCTGGAGATTGACGCCCGCTGCATCGGCGAGCTTTCGTGTGGTCGCGCCATCGAAGCCGTAGCGTCCGAAGACGTCGATGGCCGTGTTGAGCAGCTTCTCCCGTGTCGCGTCGCCGCGGTCGGCTCGGAGCACAGCGGGTCGGTTTCCGTCCTTGATCATGCGTCGATAATGCGCCAATCAACCGACTAAGTCAATCGATCGAATGAACTCGCGCGCAGACCTGATTTAGCTTGATGCGGACGAAAAACCGCACACAGTTTCCTCATCCCGCTCTATGCGGCCGAGGCAAAATCGATAGTGATTTTCGTTCCTCCACCAGGAACCGTATCGACCGCGATCCTCGCTTTGTGAAGCTCGCCGATGCGGTGAACGATCTTGAGGCCGAGCCCCAGCTGGCCGGAGCGCTTGACATACCCGAGATCGTCATTGTGCTCCGGCAGGTCGACGAGACCCCTGCCGTCGTCCTCGACAGACACCAGAGGTCCGGGACCGCAGGTGAGCACTATGCAGGTATTGGGTGGATTATGTTTGACCGCGTTTTCGATCAGGTTGCGCAGCATGTTCTCGATGAGCGGCGCAATCACGCTCACCGGCGGCGTGCCGTGGTCTACGAATTCGATGGACTTGCCGTTGTCGAAAACGAACGGCGCAGTCGTCTGCGCGACCTCCGCCCCGATCGCCGAGAGGTCGGCGCGCTGAAAGGCCGTGGGGTCCACAGCGTCGGCTCGGGCAAGCGAGGTCAGTTGTTCGAGGATATGGGTCAGCGCGTCCAGGTCGCGCTCCGCGTTTCGGGCTCGGGGATCGTCGATGCGGCTCAGTTCCATCTTGGCGATCGAAACCGGTGTGCGGATTTCGTGGGCGATCGAGGAGGAAAAGACCTTCTGCGCCTGGATGAGATCTGCAACGCGCGCCAGGAGACGGTTGACGGCGGCGACCAGGCGCTCGATCTCCTCGGGCATGTGCGACGAGGGCAGGCGGGCATTGCCGTCGCGCGGATCGATCGCATCGGCCGCCCGCACCGCTGCTGCCACCGGTTTGAGCGCACTGCGGATCGACCAGATCGTGGCTCCGATCACGAGACAGAACATCAGCGTCATGGGCACGATCATGGAATCGAACATTTCCCAAAGCAGAACGCTATACATGAAGCCGTTGGGGTCCTTCAAGACGGCGAGCTCGACGAGCACGACCTCGCCATGACGTTCGAACGATTGGCCGCCGGCAACGCTGAAGGGTTTGCCGGGCGCAATTAGCCGCTTCCAGAAAGTCGGTGCGCTGACGGCGAGCGGAAGAAAATGCTGTGAACATTCGGCCGAGCAGTTGGTGAAGAGAACCGAGCCGGAAGCGGTGCGCACCCTCACATAGATCGCACCCGGTCCATGGCGTTCCAGGTAACGCTCTTTCAGCTCGTGATTGGGCTTGAATGTCAGATCCCCGTCCTGCGTCGCGATTGCGGTCGACAGGGTTTCTGTCTCCTCCTGCAACATCAGGACGCTGAGCTCGTCATCGTCGAACCAGTAGTCGGCGAAGACGACGCCGATCTGCAGGATCATGGCGAGCAGGGAGAAGGCGATGACGCGGCGGGCGACGATGCCGATGAGCGACGGGTTCCTGCTCTTCATCAAACGGTCCGCAGCAGATAGCCGATGCCGCGCACGGTTTCGATCTGCACGCCGGTTTCCACCGACTGCAGTCGCTTGCGTACCCTGGAGACGGCGAGTTCCAGCGCATTCGAGCTCAGTTCCTGGCCATATTCCGAAAGCGCCGTTTCGAGCCTGCGCTTCGGGACGACACGCCCGACCTCGCGCAACAGGATCTCGATCAGAGAGCGCTCGCGCGGAGGAAGAGGCAGAACGGCGCCCTCGCAGGTAAGCTCCGCCGTTGCAGGATCATAGCGCAGGGCACCGGCCTCGAGGACCGGCTGTATAGCGTTGGGATTTCGCCTCAGCATCGCCCTGCAGCGAGACAGAAGTTCGCGATGGTGAAACGGCTTGACGAGATAATCGTCGGCGCCGGCGTCGAGCCCGGCGATACGCTCGTCGACCGATCCGCGGGCGGTGATGATCAGCACCGGCAGGCCGACATGCTCCCGCCGAATCCATTGCAGCAGCTGCAGGCCGTCGCCGTCGGGAAGGCCGAGATCGAGGAGAACCAGGTCGTGCTCGCGCGCGGCAATGGCGGCCTCGGCATCGCGCAGCGTCGAAACGCCGTCGAGCCGCCAACCCGCGTCATGCATGGTCTCGTTGATGAGTTCGGTGAGGCGAGGACTGTCCTCGACGAGGAGTAAACGCATGCAGATCGCAGCCTGAGTCTTCTGGCGCCGGTGACGGCGGACCATAGGACGTTTTTTCCGAGGTGCCAACTTGTGAAGTCCCTGCCGGGTGCGGAGCTCTGCTCTACCAGCGGTGTTTCCCGACAGCTTTCCGACAGCTCGTCCAGGCTACTGGGCATGCTCCCCTGGATCGCAAACGGTGCAGGGAACATGAACGTCACGCCGCACCATGCATGCAAGGGGCGCGTCTTTGGAGGTGAGCAGCTTGAAAATCCCGCGGATTCCCCGGCCCGAGATTGGCAGTATAAGCCTGAGCGCGATCGTCGCTCTCTATCTGCTGCTGGCGACCAACAACTCGTTCTGGGCTCATGCCAGCGTCTATTTCGTTCACGCCCGGACGAGCCTGCTTGCCTTCGCGGCGGCACTCTATCTCGCCCTCTTCGCGATCTTGACGCCTCTCTCGGTCAAGTACCTGATGAAGCCGGCGCTGGTCATTCTCATTCTGGTGTCCGCCACCGCCGCGTATTTTGCCGACACCTTCGGCATCATCATAGATCGGGACATGATCGGCAATGCCGCCGTTACGACACAGGCCGAAGCCAGCCACCTGCTGACATTCAGCCTTGCGCGGCATCTGCTCGTCTACGCCGTCCTCCCTTCGATCTTGATCGTCTGGGTCAGGGTGCGCCACCGCCGGTTCCTGCCCAAGGCCGCGGTCAATTTCGCCTTCGTCTCCGTATCGCTCCTCGTCGGCGCAGGGCTCATCTATGCCAACTTCGCGACGGTGGCCTACGCGCTGCGCGAACATACGGACCTCATGAAAAGGTTCAATCCGTCCGGACCGCTGATCGCCACCGTGCGCTATGGCCTTTCGACCTATCGGGAGCGCAATCTGGTCGTAAGGCCGCTCGGAACCGATGCCCATCAGGGCGCGCGCGTTGCCGCCGCGGGGAAACCGGTAGTCGTCGTCGTAGTTGCCGGCGAGACGGCGCGGGCGATGAACTTTTCGCTCAACGGCTACGAACGCGAGACGAATCCGGAATTGAAAGCTCTCGGGGTCGTCAACTACCGCAACACGACGAGTTGCGGCACCGCGACCGCCGTCTCGCTTCCATGCATGTTTTCGGTCTATCCGCGCAGCCAGTATAGCGATTGGAAGGCGCGCTCGACCGAAAATCTCGTCAATGTGCTGACGCATGCCGGCGTCTCGGTGAGCTGGTGGGACAACAATACCGGCAGCAAGGGGATTGCCGATCTCATCAGCTTCGCAAGCCAGACCGGCCGCAAGAACAGCCCGCTTTGCAACAACGGCGAATGCCTGGACGAGATCCTCCTCAGCGATCTCGACCGGAAGCTCGGGGCGGCGATTTCGAACAGCGTCATCGTGCTGCACCAGCTAGGCAGCCACGGCCCCTCTTATTATCTGCGCTATCCCGCGGCGTTCCGCCGCTTCACGCCCGACTGCCGCACGCCGGAACTCATGCGTTGCTCTACTGCGGAACTGGTCAATGCCTACGATAATACGATCCTCTACACCGACCACATCCTCGCCAGCGTCGCGCGGCTCCTCGAAAAGCATCAGGACCGCATTGCCGGCGCGATGATCTATATGTCGGATCACGGCGAGTCGCTTGGGGAGAACGGCCTCTATCTCCACGGCGCGCCCTACGTGATTGCACCGAAGGAGCAGACGCAGGTGCCTTTCATCGCCTGGTTTTCGGAGCCGTATCAGGCTGCGATGGGCGTCGACGCCGGCTGTCTTGCCAAGGACGCCGACAAGCCGAAATCGCACGACAACCTGTTTCACACGGTGCTTGGCATGATGGACGTCGAGACGAGGGTCTATAACCGCGATCTCGACGCCTTCGCCGCCTGCACGCGGCCCGCAAACAAAGAGCACCAGCCGGCACCGGGATATCACGCGGCCCAGAATGGCGAACCCGAATCAAGCGCCGGCGGCCCGCAGGAAGCGAGATGGGCGCCCGGCGTTTTGTGATTTTCCGTTATGCCTCTCCCACGGGCGAGCTGTCGACCTTCACCAAATCTGGTAGACTGCAGGCCGATCCCGCATCCGCAGTCGGCGGGGCGTACATCAGAGGAGAATCCGATGCAGATCGCCGGAATTCAGGTCTATCCCGAGCGCGGCGGAAAGGCGGGTTTCACCGTCGAATTCGTCGGCACCAACGGGGAGGTCGTCTCCGTCTCCTGTCCGCAGAATGCCGACGGTAGCCTCAACAGGCTGAATGCCGTTGCCCAGGCAAAGGAGATACTCGCCGCGGCCATCGAGGCGGATGAAACGCTTCTTGCCATCACCGGCACGAAACGGTCTCCTTCGGTCCCCGAGGGAGCGCTTGCGAATGCCCGGCAGGCGCATGACCGGGACGCCATGGAAGAGCAGTTGGAAGAGGGCCTCGAAGATACGTTTCCCGCAAGCGATCCCGTCTCGATCACCAGTTCGGCGATTCCGAAGGGATCCTCTCACCGGTAGGCTTTGGGCGGGTCTCCCTGTGGCCCTCATTCCTGTGCCCGTCACAGGGATGAAGTGAAGAAGCCGTCTTGTGCCTGTCCGAGCCCACTATTCCTGCTACGCATCGGGCATTCCGAATATCGGTTCCGATTGTCAAGACGATGCGCTAAAGCACTCGGACACCCCGGGCGGCCTCAGATGGCCGATTCATATCAGCGACGAAAGGAGCGCGCCGTCTTGGACGAGCAAAGGAGAAGCGATTCATGAATAGCCGGCGTTTCACCTTCGCCGTCGGTGACATTCACGGTTGCCTCGAACAACTCGAAGCCTTGCTGGCCAGCATCGAATCCGTCGTCGCCGGCGGCAGGGTGGTCTTCCTCGGCGACCTCGTCGATCGCGGCCCGGACAGCCGCGGCGTCGTGGAGCGGATCATGGGCGGGCCGCGCAGGGCGAGCTGGGAATGGATCACGCTCAAGGGCAATCACGAGGCCATGCTGCTGGCGGCACGCAAGGGCCAGGCCGAGATGTCCCTATGGCTAACGAATGGGGGCGAGGAGACGATGGCTTCCTACGGCGGCGCCATTCCGTTGAGCCATCTCGTCTGGATGGCGGAACTGCCATCGCTCGTCGTCGATCGGCATCGCATTTTCGTCCATGCGGGTGTCGACGAGACGATTCCGCTCGAAGAACAGGGCGACGACATCCTCCTCTGGATCCGCACCGATCCGAACTACTCCGGTACCTATTGGGGCAAGCATGTCTGCCACGGACATACGCCGAGCCGAAGCAATCCCCGCACCGTCGGCAACAGGACCAATGTCGATTCCGGCGCCGTCTTCGGCGGCATGCTCTCCTGCGCCGTCTTCGATGACGACAGGGCGGGAGGCCCGATCGATTTTCTGGTCACGGATGGATACAGCTAGAACGATACACGACGACATACCCATGTGTGGTTTCTATGGGTTGCAGGTTCCTGCAACCGGGGCAGTGCGCCGATAAGCGTGCGGAAAGCAATTGCTTTAGCATTGTGCAACGCCGCCTCAGGCTATAGTTGTGCCGACCTGCAAAGCATGTGAACTCGAAATCCAAGGGACCCGGTTTGGACACGTCCTCTTCCGCAATCTTCACGAAGAATTTCGCCGCCCTCCTTTTCGACATGGACGGCACGCTACTCAACTCGATGGCAGTCGTTGAAAGGGTCTGGGGATCCTGGGCACTCCGCAACGGAATAGATCCCGTGGCGCTCATGAAGATCGTCCATGGCGTGCGAGCCGTCGACACGATCCGAGCCCTGGGCCTGCCGGTCGATCCGGAACAGGAGGCGCGTATTCTTGCCGAGGCGGAGATTGCCGATGTCGAGGGAATTGTCGAAATTCCGGGCGCCGTCTCCTTCCTGAAGACATTGCCGCCGGAAAGGTGGGCGATCGTTACGTCGGCGCCGCTCGAACTCGCCGCGCGCCGGCTCGAGGCGGCCGGTATTCCGGTGCCGCGCCACATGGTGACCGGTGAGGATGTCTCGGTCGGGAAGCCCGACCCGCAGGGCTATCTGCTCGCGGCCCAGAGACTCGGGGTGCGTGCCGAAGATTGCCTCGTCTTCGAGGACGCGCCTGCAGGCGTGCTCGCGGGCAAATCCGCGGGCGCCGAGGTCGCCGTCATCACCGGGGCGCATGCCGCGGCGGCCGAGATGCCGCATATCATGCTGTCGCATTACAGCGACGTCGAGGCTCGCCTCGTCGAGGACGGGTGGCTTTCGCTGCATCGCCGCCGCGGCTAGGGCACTCCAGGAAAGGTGTGTAACGGTTGCCGACGGCCATCGGCCGCCGGCTGCTTCAAGGATCACGCTCAGGCGGCGAGCCAGCACTTGGTCAGCGCATGTCCACCCATGAGTTCGCCGTTCGGATCGTCGACCCAGCCGCCGACCTTGTCGCTGGTGGCATCGATATAGTTGTTGAACATCGGCGCGATCACACCACCCTCATCGCGCAGGATCATTGCCGCCTCGCGATAGAGAACCTTGCGCTTCGCCTCGTCCAGCTCGCCGCGCGCCGCAAAGATCAGCTTGTCGAAATCCTCGCGGAAGAAGCGGGTGTCGTTCCATTCCGCCTTCGAAAGATAGGCGATGGAATAGACCTGGTCCTGCGTCGGCCGGCCGGTCCAGTAAGACATGCTGAAGGGCTGCTTGTTCCAGACGTCGGACCAGTAGCCGTCACCGGGCTCGCGCTTCAGCTCGACGTCGATGCCGCACTTTGCGGCGCTTGCCTGGAAAAGCTGCGCGGCGTCGACTGCCCCTGGGAAGGCGACGTCGGAGGTCCGCAGCAGGATCGAACCGTCATGGCCCGATTTCTTGAAGTGAAACTTCGCCCTGTCCGGATCAAAGACGCGCTGCTCGATATCGTCGTCGAAGAGCGGGTAACCCTTGATCATCGGCGTATCGTTGCCGACCGTGCCGTATCCGGCGAGAATCTTCGCCACCATTTCCTCGCGGTCCACCGCGTATTTCAGCGCAAGCCGCAGGTCGTTGTTGTCGAAGGGCGCCGTGTTGCAATGGGCGATCAGGACATAGTGGCCCTTGCCGGGGACGTTGCGGATCGTGACTCCGGGAATGCGTTTGACGAGCGCGACGATCTTCGGCTCGATGCGATTAATGATGTGCACGCCGCCCGCCTGGAGCGAGGCGGTGCGCGCCGTTGCGTCATTGATGACAGTGATTTCGATCTGATCGGCATGGCCGCGCTCGGCCGCTCCCCAATAGCCGTCCTGACGCTCGCCGACATGCTTTACGCCCGGTTCGTTGACGACGACTTTGTAGGGGCCGGTTCCGATGCCGGCCGTCGGGTCATCCTTGCCGCCGTTCGGCTGGATCATAAGATGATAATCGCTGACGATGAACGGCATGTCGGCGTTCGGCTGGCGCAGCGTGATGACGACCTTGTCGCCGTCTGCCTTGATGGTCTCGAATTCCTGGACGAAGGGCAGGGCAGCCGATTTCGAATTCTTGTCGGCATGACGCTCGAATGTGGCGACGACATCGGCGGGCGTCAGTTCCTTGCCGTTATGGAAGGTCACCCCCTTGCGGATCGTGAACGCCCAGGTCTTCGCGTCCTTCGACGCTTCGTAGGATTCAGCCAGCCGATATTCTATCTCGCCCGCCGGAGATACCTCGAGCAACTGCTCTCCCCAGCAGCGGCCGAATGTATAGGGCACCTGGCTCGCCCAGGTCGCCGGATCGAGGCTGTTCGTGGATTCGCCGCCGACGAGCCCGGCCCGCAATATGCCGCCCTTGACCGGCCCGCTCGCCCGCGCGGCATTGCCAAGCAGCACCTGGGCCGAGGCGAGCGTTACGCCGAGCGCTGCCGCGCGCCCGAGAAAATCGCGCCTCGACAGGCGGCCCGAAACGACCTCCCGGCTCATGAATTCCAGTTCTCCCGCCATCGATTTCCTCTCCTCCATTGAAACGTGCGCTCCAGTTGGCCGGCAACGCGCTCAGGCTGCAACGGATCTCCATTGCGAAGGCTGTCCGTTGGCGGCGAAGAATGTCGCAACGAGGAGAGACAAGGCCTGGCTATGTCACTGTGCGGGAGAAAAGTCGTGCACAGTTTTATCCCGGTCCGAGGCGCGCGTGCGGGCGATGCGGCCTTCGAGTTCCTCGAGGCGGCGGGCGAAGCCGAGATTGCCCGGCTGGAGCGCCACGGCCTCGGCGAGCATGTCGCGGGCGATTTCAAGTGCGCCGTCGCGGATGTGGCGGTTGGCCCGATGGTAAAGAAAGTTTACCCGCTCCACAGGTGAAAACCCTTCTCCGAAGCGTTGAAGGAACCGGTCGGCCCAGGCGGGGTGGCGAGCAATCGCCGCGATGGCGATCTGATAGGGGCGCATCGGGGCGCCGATCCGCGCCGAACGGGCAAGCGCGCGCAAACCGGCGCGGTCGTCCGCGCGGCAAGCCTCGATGAGCGAAAGCGCGCGCGCCGTTCCGGTGAAGGCCCGAACGGTGCCGTGACCGGTCATATGCACGGGGATGAGATGCGTCTCGCTCTGTATCGCCGCGATCCGCTCCGCGTGCCAGCGATCGACGGCATGGAAGGGGTCGTAGAACAGATAGGCGCGCCCGGCCGCTTGGTCGGGGGCGATTGCCATGTTCGTGTGGAGGCCCGGAGCGAAGTGGCGGACGAAGCGGTTGTCGAATGGTACGGTCTTCGGATCGATCGAGATCTGCGGGCAAAAAGCAACGGCGACGCTTGCGCCAAGACGCCGGCGATAACGCAGAGCCGCATAGCCGCCTTGCGAATGGCCGTAGAGGATGCGTTCCGGCGCTTCCGCAAGGATCGGAGCCGCAGCTTCGACCGCCGCGACCACGCTTGCCGCCGGAAACCAGTTCGGCCGCCGGCTGATGAAGCCGAGTGCGGCGATGCCGGCCTTTTCGCAGAACCGCTGTCCCCAGAAGCGGCTGCCGTTCGCCTGCATCTCCATCTCGTTGAAGGTGACGAGAAGATAGGGCGACGATCCTCGCCGATGTATCACTTCCAGGTTTTCGTCGGCGTAAACGAGCATGTGAATTCCCGAGCAGCTGTCATTTTGAGTGGAGCCGCACGCGTCTAGACTACGGCCTGTGCCGCCGCTTCATATTGCGCCGCGCCAAGAGGGCTCCGCCTGTCCTTCAGCAACCGACGATAGAGATCGGCATGCGCGCGCGCGGATTCGGCGTGGCCGGTCGGAGGCCGCAGCGTCGCATGCAGCCGGTCCCATGCCTCGGGCTTGACCAGCACGTCCGACAGCCGGTCGGCGAGATCCTGGGCGCTGCCGGCACGGAAATGGAGTCCGTCCCTTCCGTCCTGCACTTTCTCGGCCATGCCGCCGATGTCGGAACAGATGATGGGCCTGCGATGATGCAGGGCCTCCTGAATGACGACGGGCGAGTTTTCCCACCAGATCGAGGGCAGCACGACCCAGTCGACCGAGCGCATCAGCCTCGGCATGTCGGCATTCTGATAGGCGCCATAGAAACGCACCCGGCGCCCGGCATCGTCGATGAGCTTCTTCAGGCGCTCCTGGAACTCGGCCGGCTGGCGCTCGAGATTACCGCCGAAGATCATCAGGCAGGAGTCCTCGCCCCAGATTTCTTCCGGCACGCGCGAGACCGCATCGACCAGCACGTCGATGCCCTTGAAGGGTGTCATCTGCCCGAAATAGGCGAAACGGTTCCGCCGGGCGGACGGGACCGGCAGATCGCGTACCGGTGCGGCCTCGCCCATGACGATGCCGTTGTCGATCACGGAGAGCTTTTCCGCATCGATACCCCATTCGACATAGCGGTTTGCGAGGAACATGCTCGGGGAGATGAAGGCATCGGCAAGGCCGAGCATGCCGCGCAGAAATTCCTCGCGCCTCAGGAAACGGGAAACCGGGATATCGGGAAAGCAGCCATGGCAACTGATCGGCGAAGAACTGTTGCAGAGCTGGGCCGATGGTCGCTTCACCATTTGCCCGTGATTGTGACACAGCGACAGGTATTCGTGGAAGGTGACGACGATAACCGCTTCCGGCAGCGCTTCCCGGAGAGCGTAAAGCGCCTCCATCCCCATGCCGATCAGATGATGAAAGTGAATGACGTGAGGCGACAGATCGCCGACGAAGCGCAGGAGGTCGCGGCGGATCGCCTCCGTATCGCCGTTGGACAGGAAGAAGTGATCGTAATCATCCGCATGGAAGAGCACTTCGTCCACGGCAAGACGCAGACTCATGAGTGCTGACGCGCCGTGGCGCGGGACCGGATGGCCGACGCGGGCGAGATATATCGACTCGACGCCCGGCAGCGTGTTCAGGCCCTTATGCAGGCTGTGGGACGCTATCTCCGCCCCGCCCAGCGACATCGCCGGATGTCCATGCGAGACGACGAGAACACGGAGCCGCTCGCTCATGCGGAAGCCTCCTTGATGCGATTGCCTTCGCCCTGCGGCTGCGGAGCCCATCGGGCCGAAAACAGTCTTTCGTCGATCCGCTCGACGAGAGGAGCCGCGGAGGCGCTGCCGGTGGAGAATGGCTCGTCCGAGCCCAGCATCTGCACCGAAGGCAGCCACCAGGAATTGATCCCCGAACGGCTGAGCCTCAAGCCGAGATCCTGCCCCTTTTGCCGGTATCCGAGATAGCTGCCGGCAAAGCCTCCGGCGACGAGGAAAGCCTCGCGCGGCATGATGCAGCATTCGAAAGAGGCCGCCGCGATCCGGGTGAGCTTGAGCCCCGTCACTGCACTCAACGGATAACCGGCATAACGGCCCGAAAGCGAATTTTCGGACTGCGCGTCCGCCCAGGAGCCAGCCCATCGAACGGAATGGTCCTCATAGGCGAGCGTGGGCGAGATGATCCCGCCACTTTCCTCGTAGGCCGAAACCAGCCTGCCGTACCAGCCGCTCCTGCGGGGCAAAAGCGAGCCGGCGAGCAGAACGACCGTCTCGCTCGAAAGCGCGCGAATGCCGGCTTCCAGGAGATCGTAGACATCGTCCGTTTCCGCCGACATCAACCTGAGCGGCAGCCGATAGAATTGCGCGAGCTGCCTGATACGGCCGGCCTGGCGTCGAAAGCATTCGGAGTGCAGCACGAGCGCGATCGGCGCGTGCCGTGTTTCGGGATCGAGCGCCAGAAGGCCGAGGAAAGGGGCAAGCTCCTTTTCTTCTGCTTGGCCGGCAGCGACGATGATCGGCGGCCCCGAAGCCTCGTCGAACGCACCCGCATCGAGGATGGCCCCGACGCCGGGCGAGGGGCTCTCCGACGCGCACAGGAAGGGCACGATCTGCCGATCGACGATTTCCGTCAGCCCCCAGTTTTCGGGATCGATGGACTTGATCTGGCGGAGCGCCGCCTGACGCGGCGGAAGCCGCGCGGGTGTCAGCGGGAGAAAGGCCCGGCGGGAATCCTTGAGCGTCAACTCCAGGTGTAGCGGGGCCGCACCATCTGCCCCCAGTCCTCCGGCAAACACGATGAAACCATGCGGGTGGGTTTCTCGGTCGAGCATGCTTTTGAACAGCGGCTCATCGGTAAAGGCATCCGTCACATCCGAGCGCTCGAGCCGCGTCCAGCGATCGTCGAGCCGCATCTCGCTCTGTCCACGGCGCAACCGGACGCTCTGGACATGCTCATCAGGGTCGAGCAGCCAGCCGGAGATCAGAAAGGCGCTGCTGTTCGCCTGAAAGATATTGTCGACGCCCAGTCGCACCGGAACGGGAAGGGTCGAGATCGTCTCGCGCCCCTCGAAGCTGTTGGCGGCCGAACGCAGCCGGAGCAGAACGGCGGGCGTGCTGTGCGTCTGAAGCAGCACGGAGCGGATATGCCCGGGCGTGTCCGTAGGACCGGCGATCAGCCGGTGCTCATGAACCGAAGCGTAGCGCCAGCCCCCGCGCCCGCGATAGACGAGCCCCTCGACGTCTCGTGCGCGAAGCGGTTCGCTGGCCGCCAACAGACCGATGAAGCCTGCGCCACCTTGCGGAGTGTCCTGCCGGGAGAAGGTCGCGATCCCACAGTCGGCAACGACCGGATTTTCGCCGCACACAATCACGCGAGCGTTGCCGGGGTCGGCGGCGCGGGCCCACCCTCTGAGGAAGATCGCTCCCTCGTGGGTCTCGCCAACGAACTCGAGGAAGCCGTCGCTACCCTTTCGGGCCTGCGTCAGGGCAACAATTGCCGCAAGCCTTCGCCGGCCGGTCGGCATCTGCATCATCGCATCCACGAGCGAGTCCAGCACGTCGGTCAGTTGGGCGCCGGCAAGCTCCGCGAGGACCGTTACGCCCTCGCGAACCGCAAGCGTGCGGGGGCCGAAGATATAGCGCCTGGGGCTACTCTCCTGACCCAGGCGGAGGGTGGTGAGCGGACGATCGGCGTCATTGATGGGCAGCAGCGCCGCGAACCCGTGCGTGGCCGTTGGCGGCTGCAGGGCCAGGCGCCAACCGATGATGGAGGCACTCGTCGCGGTGGCGGGGTCGTCATTGACCTGCGCCGGCACCTGGCCGGCGACAGGCGCGCCCGCGCCTATGACGAGCAGCAGCGTATCGTCGATCAGGCAGGCGACAACCCTCCCACCCCGCATGATCCTCGCGGCTGTTTGCGACGTTTGAGGAAGCGCCTGTTCTGCTCCGGCCATGGTACTCCTCATGCTCCGGCGAAAAGCGAGAGGGCGGCGCCGGCGGCAAAGCCCGCGAGAACGAAAAGCAGGAGCAGCAGCGGTTTCAACTCTCCATTCGACCGCTTCTGCAAGGCTCCGAGGTTCTTCTCCATCGCTGCAACCACGCCATCGAGCCGCATCAAGTGGACATCGAGGTCGTTCAGGCGCTGCCCGATCTCGGCGGCGGCGGCAGGCCCCAAGGTCGCGCCTTCGCCGCCCTCGTCATTATGCGTTCGCTGAAGAGATCGCTGCGAGACCTGCAACTGCCGCTGGGCCGCCATGAGGACGTCGAGCTTGTCGAGAACCTTGGCAAGCGGCGCGGCGATGAGGGCTTCGGCCGCCTGCTCGTCCGGGCGCGGAACGCGCAGCTGCTGTTCGGTGCCGCGTGCATCCAGGGCCGTCACCTTGAGATCGGCGGTGCGCGAGGCTGCCGCCTCGGGAAGCGCGATTTCGAAGGCATAGCCGCCGTCGCCGATGCCGTTGCGCTTGAGATCGGGGCGATTGCGGTCGGCGACCGCCTGGGCGATGACGCTGCCGTCCAGATAGACGCGGATGGTGAGGCGCTTGTCGGGTGCTGCCGGATCGAACGCCCAGCCGAAGATGCGCCCCTGGTCGATCGCGTCGACCCGGCCGCTCATCGGCTTCGTATTATCCTGATCCGGTGCGGCATTTGATTTCTCGGCAACAGCCATCGATTTCCCCTTTATGCCGCTTCGATACGTGACGGTTCGATCGCTTCGATCAAATCGAGATAGCGTCGTGCGGTGGTGTCGATGTTCTCCGGTTCCCGCGCGTGCGCGGAAAGCCGGCGCGCCAAGGCACCGTCTTGCGCGAGGCGGCGCATGGCAGAGGCGAGCGCCCGCGGATCGTTGGGCGCAACGGTGAGACCGTTTGCGCCATCCTCGATCATCTCGGCCATGCCGCCGATATTGCTGGCTAAGACCGGCCGTCCGAGGGCCTGCGCCTCCTGGATGACCAGCGGGGCATTTTCCCACCAGATCGAGGGTACGATCGTGCAATCCACCGCTGCGACGAGGTCAGCAACGTCCTCACGCCGGTAGGGCCCGCGCTGCTGCACGGTCGGTGCCGTTTCCTCGAACAGGCGTGTGATCTCGTCGATGAAACTCTCGCGCTGGAAGGGTGCGCCGCCGTGAACGCGCAACTCGAACTCCAGCCCCTCGGCAATGAGCTGCCGTGCCGCCTCAAGCAGTACGGCCACGCCTTTCCAGGGGTTGAGATTGCCGAAATAGCCGAAGACCGGGCGGTCCGAGCCGACCCGGCGGGCCGCTGCCGGCGCGTTGCGAGGCGGTAGCCCGTTGGGAATGACGCTGATCCTGTCTTCCGAGAGCCCCCACTCGACGAAGCGCTGCTTGAGGAACCGGCTCGGTGATACGAACCGGTCCACCTCGCTCAAGAGGGCCTTCAGATGACGTTCGCGCAATGTGAAACGGTCGAGCGCGATGTCCTTGAAGCAGGCATGGCACCTGTCCGGGCTCGCCCCGTGGCAAAGTTCCTTGCCGCTCGTTCTCACCATCAGCCCGTCATGGTGACAGATGGGATAATAGTCGTGCAGCGTCATGACGATCCGGCACTGTGGCAGGGTTCGCCGGACGATATGCGGAAACTCCGCGCCGAGCAGGAGCAGATGGTGGATATGGACGACCTCCGGCCTGAAGTCGCGCAGCAGCTCCGCAATATCCGGAACGACTCCATAGAGGTCGATCTGGCTCATGAAGAAGCGGTCGAAATGTCCGGACCACAACAGCAATTCGTCCCCTGCGGGCCCGATGCCTTGAAAGCTGGTGCCAGGCCGCGCCTGGCGGTGGATCTGGTTCGTGGCTCCGAGAAAGAGCGCTTCGCAGCCGGCACGCTTGTAGGCGCCGAACAGGTCGTGGGCGAAGATCTCCGTGCCTCCCGGGTGGAGGGCCGGATGGTTATGAGCCGCAACGAGCACGCGCATGCTCACGCTCCGCCTCCTCGGCGTTCGGCGACGAAAATGTCCTGATAGTGCTCCGCTTCCTTCCCGCGCCAGGCGCCGAGCGCTTTCAGGGTGATTGCGAGACCGGCCCGGTCGAGGGCCCCGTCAAGAAAGCCGTCGTCGAAGCCGACGGCGGCAAGGCGGGGCATGTCCGGGACGTACCAGCACGGCCCGTCGCCATCGCGGGCGAAGGAAAGGCGCGCGTCGCGCCGGCCGCTCTCGTTGGCCGCCGCGACGTGATCGACCACGAAGGCGGTCATGAAGAGGCGGCCGCCGGGTTTCAGAAGCCTTCCGACCTCTCGCAGATAGACGAGGACTTCGTCCGGCGGCAGATGCGTCACGATCGACGTCATGATCACAAAATCGAAGTGACCGTCGGCATAGGGCAGTTTCAGCGCATTGCCGCTGATCTTGCCGCTCGGATTATAGAGTTCATGGGCAATATCGACACGCTGGAACGCGAAATTCGGATAGACCGAGGTGATGAAGCGGCGGCACCAGCCGATGCCGCCCTCGACCGGATCTATCCCGCTGTAGTGTCCCTTCTCGAAATCCAGATACTGGGTGAGCGGAACAGCCATGCGGCCGATGCCGCAGCCGATATCGAGAACGCGGCTTTCCGGACGCACCCCCCCCAGCCGAATGAAGTGGCCGAGGAATTCGACGCCCACCGCCCTGAAGGAGCCGTCGCCGACGAAGACACTGTCGGGATTAGGTTCCGGAAGGAAGCGGTTTCGAAGAATGCTCCCCAGCAGTGCCTCCACGCGTTCGTCGCGGGCGGGCAGTTCCGTTGCAGCTGTGTTTTCCTGGCGCAGCGCAGTCTCGCTCATGCGGCGGTCCTCGTTGCTGCGCCGATGCCGAACAGAGCCGGCATTTGGTCGCGGCCGCCGAGATCGGTTTTCATCAATTCGGTGATGTCGTCGTTCCAGCGTTCGGTGTGCAGCCACGAATTGTACTGGCTGGCGACCCCGCGCATATAGTCTTCGCTGCGGCGGATCGAGCGGCGCTCGAAATGATAGAGACACGCCGACGGCTCGTAGGCGATATCATAGCCGCACCGGCGGATTTTCAGGCACAAATCGCTGTCCTCATAATCGCCGATCACATAATCCTCCGTGTATCCGTCCACGAGCTCGTAGATCTCCCGACGCGTCACCAGGCACGCACCGGTGATGCCGGGAACGCTGCGGGCAAGTTGAGCCGGTGCGTAGTCGCCAGGCATGCCCTTGTGGAAATGATGGTTGAGCCATATGCCGCGCTGGTCGCGAGCGAAGTAGAGTCCCGCGTGCTGGAGCGATCCGTCCTCGAAGATCAGCTTCGGGCCGATCGCGCCGAGGCTCCTCTGCTCCATCAGCGGCCGGATGAGCTTCTGCAGCCAGCCGGGCGCTGACGGAACGACGTCCGAGTTCAGCATGACGACGACCGAGCCGCGGGCGAACCGCGCGCCGGCATTGCACGCCCGCGCGTAGCCGCTGTTGCGGTTCATCACCACAAGCTTCATCGGCAAGCCGTGGAGGAGATGCAGTCCGCCAAGCAGATGCTCCGTCTCGTCCTGAATCTCCGGCGAATCCAGAACGTAGATGATCTCCGCATTGCTTGCGAGCCAGCGATCGGTCGCCATGCCGGATAGCTGGAACCGCAGGAAGTCGAGGACACGGTAAAGCGGCACGACGATCGAGACCAAGGGCGCCTTTTCGGGCAGGTCGTAATCCTTGGTGTAGTCGACCTTGGCCGCTCTTCCCAACCTCTGCTCCACGTCCTGCAGGGCGGGGGCAAGGATCGTCCGGAAAGCCTGGTCGATCGCGTGCTGCGGCGGGACTGCGCGCAGTATTCGGTTGCGCTGCGCCGAAGCCTCGAAGGGTTGCGGCTTCGGCACGAGCGGTTTCACAGCACCGGAAGCCAGCCGCATCTGGAACCGCGGCTGGAGCAGGGCGCCCGGCGTGTCGTTCGACGGCAGCCAGGCGACAAAGCCGGTCACGTCGGCTCGCGATTTCTCGTCCGCTCCGCGTGCCCAGGCGGGAAACTCGTACCAGTTGCCGTCGAGCGGTATCGCCGTGCCGTCCTCCGTGAGGTAGTCGATGCCGGCGAGAGTGGCCGTCGGATCATGGGTCCACCCCCCGGCAAGCAGACCGCCGGAAAGCGTCAATGCGAGGTCCACCTCCGCTGAAGGATACATTGCGGACCTGCCGATCCGCCTTTCCGGGAGCGGTGTCCGTAGCTGGAGGTCGACGGCTGTCGCAAGTCCACCCTCGGGTGTCGTCGAGAGCCAGCGGACGACGAATTCGCGAAGCTCCGGCGTACCGCCCCGTTCCGCCCACCAGGCCTGGAGGTTGGCGCAATGAGGATTGCCGGAGGAGAGTTCGCGCACGGCAACGCCCCTTTTGCCGACAAGCACGAAAGACTGGGGGTATCGGGGGGACTCGACGATGAAATGGCAAGGACGAAGATTGTGCTCGCGTTGGGCGCCGATCAGCGCTGGCGACGCCAGTGGCAGGATGGCGTTGGCCCCGAGGGCATAGATGGCGCTGATCTCGCCGAAGTCGGGGCTGATCGCGGTCTCGATCAGGTATCGGCCCTGGGCGATCGGGCATGCAATCTTGGCGGGCGCCGGCCGCGATGTCAGCGCCTGAAGCGCGTCCTCGACGAGGCCGATGAAGAACGGGTCCCTGGACAGACGGAACGCGCTCCGCCAAACGGTCAGCAGATTGTTCAGGAACTTTACGCAGCCCTCCGGCGTGAGTGCGGCAAACAGGTCCTCCACGTCGAGGGGCGGAAGTTCACCGACGGGCCGGAGCAGAATCGTCTGAACGAAGTCGCTTTCGATGTAAATCTGCCCGCGGCTCGCTTCGGCGCCCGGGCGCATGGCCCAAAGCACGCGCTGGCCACTCTCCGCAAGAGAAAGGATCGTGCTGACGAGCGGGACGGGTTGCTCCGGCATGACGAGCGTGTGTTTGGCTGCCACCGGCAACTTGGCGCGGACGTCCGAGATCAATACTGCCACTTCGGAACCGATCCGAAAGGCCCTCGCGTCCTCGAAAATGCCGCTGGCGCTCCGCGTACGGTCGTCAAACGTCACACGCCACTCCTCTGACTAATTCTGGGATGGTGCGCCCCACGGGAGGAGGGCAGGGCGCACCGTTCGAAGCCAATGCGGAATGATGAAAAGCCGCCTGCGGTTTTCCACCCGCATCCCGCATCTCAAACTATCAGTGGACAGTGAAGTAGTTTTCGGGATGGGCCTGAATGTCTTCGGCGTCGGCATTGACCAGCGTCAGCGTGTCGCCATGGCCGAGGTCGATGACGACATTGCCGCCGACCTGAGTGATACGCGAAGCGAGATCCTCGGGCGCGGTGACGTCGAGGCCGTTGATACCCTTGGATATCTGCAGGACGTCTTCGCCGGGGGTAAAGTCGAGGATGACGTCGTTGCCGCCACCGCCGTCGAAAACGAAGATATCGCTGCCCTGACCGCCGGCAAGAAGGTCGGACCCGGCGCCGCCGTCGATGACGTCGTTGCCGGCGCCGCCGAGCAACACGTCGTTGCCTCTGCCTCCGAGGAGGAAGTCGCTGCCGGCGCCCCCAAGGAGAATGTCGTTGCCGTTATCGCCATAGATCAGGTCGTCACCCGATCCGCCGACCAGGATATCGTTGCCATTTTCGCCATAGAGAACGTCGGTGCCTTCGCCGCCGAACACGGTGTCGTTTCCGTTGCCGCCGAACAGCAAGTCGTCACCATCGTCGCCGAAGATGATGTCGTCCCCATTGCCTCCGTTGACGAAATCATCACCCCCATGGGCGCGGATGAAATCGTCAAAGCGGGAGCCAAACAGGGCGTCGTCGTATGCGCCGCCTTCCAAAGTGGCCATCTGCTTCTCCTCTTCGTGGTTTGATGCATGCGTCATCGGCACGGAGCCGAGGATTGCGTGCCGGAGTGTGCACTGCAATAATTACGAACGCAACACAGATGCATAAAATAAAACGGCGATATTTTGATAGAAAGAGGGTGTCAGAAACATATCTCCATGCTGTGCCAATATTGGTACAATATAATTTTAGGAGTAATTCTGACGGAAATGCAGACAAAGCGCTTCAAATTTTAAAGTAATTTACGACGAGAAGAGATATCAAGAGTTAAGCAGGTCAGTCCTCCCGAAAAGCCCGGTTGAAACTGTCGGAGACTGGGGCGACGAGGTAGTCGATTGCCGAACGCGATTTGTGCACGATCAGCACTTCCGCGGGCATGCCGGGATAGAGGCGGATGTCCGGGTTGGCGGCGAGCGATTCAGGCGCCACCTCCGCCCGTGCGACGAAATAGGCGACGTTGGACTTCTCATCCACGGATTGGTCCGCCGCGATATAGGTTACCTTGCCTTCCAGAGGCAGGTGCGAGCGCTGGTTATAGGCGGTCAGACGGATTTGCGTGCTGGAGCCGATCGTTATGCTGTCGATGTCACGCGTGCTGACATGCATCTCGATAAGCAGCGGTTCGTCCTCGGGGACGATGTCGAGAAGCGGCTGACCGGGGGTGACGGCACTGCCCGGCGTCCGCAGCTGAATGTTGGCGACGATGCCGGCCTGGGGGGCACGGATTTCCAGGCGGCGAAGCACGTCCTCGGCGGCGGTGATGCGCTGCTCGACTTCCGCAAGCTCCAGGCGCGCCGTGGTGATCTCTCCGGCGATCTCCGACTGGAAATCGGATTCGATGCCGATGAGCGCAAGCTCGGCCCCCGCCATCGCCTTTTCCGCCTGCGCCTTGTCGCCCGCGAGCTCACCGCGGGTTGCGGCGAGTTCGCTGAGCCGTGCGTCGATCTCGATGAGTTTCGAGCGCTGGGCGAAGGCTTTTTCGACAAGGGTCGCTATAGCCGTCCGCTGTTCGTTCATCAGCTCGATCTGCCTGTCGGTCGCCTGAAGCTGGGCAGTGAGGGACTTCGCCTTCTCCGAATATTCCTCGATCGTCTTGCGCTGGATTGCCAGCCGGCTCTTCTTGGCCTCGCTTCGCTTCTCGAAGAACGCGTTTTCCGCCGTTACCGCATCCGCGGCAGCCTCGCCTTCGGAGACAAGATCGGACGGGAAGCTCACCGCATGCAAGCCAGCCCGCTCGGCCCGCAGCCGTGCCAGTTTTGCGATCAGGCCGACACGGCGGCTCTGCAGCGCCTGCAGGTCGGAGCGGGCGCGCGTATCCTCGAGCTTCATTAGCGGCTGGCCGGGAGCGACATGGTCCCCCTCCTGAACGAGGATCCGGCCGAGCACGCCGCCCTCGAAGTGGCTGACCGTCTTGCGCTTAGAATCGACGACGATCGTGCCGCTGGTGACGGAAGCACTGCTGAGCTCCGTCGAGAAGGCCCAGCCGAAGAAACCGCCGAAAGCAACGAGGATCGTCGTCAACCCGGCGATGACGAGGCGCCGGATGGGCGAATGCGTGTTGTCCTCCGAAAGGTCCGGCTCTGGCATTGCCGCGGAGAGACGAGCCGGCGCGGCCATCGGCAGGCGGCGTTCCGGGCTTTCAGTCTTCACGGGCGGCTGCAGGTCGAGGCGAACCGGCAGGATCTTTTCCTTGTTCATGATGCGGTACCTTCGCGTCTTGTTTCGCCCGGCATCATGGTCGCCACCACATCCGTTCGCGGGCCGAACTGGCTGATGCGGCCGCCTTCCAGCACGAGCAGCTTATCGGCCACCTGCATGATGGCCGGCCGGTGGGCAATCAGGATGACGATGGCGCCGTCGCTGCGCGCCTCGTCGATCGCGCGTATGAGGGCGCGCTCGCCGAGGGCATCGAGATTGGCGTTGGGCTCGTCGAGGACGAGCAGGCGTGGCCGGCCGTAAAGGCAGCGCGCCAGCGCGATGCGCTGCCGCTGCCCGCCGGAAAGCGTCAGATGCCCATCGCCCACCGGCGTATCATAGCCGAGCGGCAGTCGTCCGATCATGTCGTGGACGTCGGCGAGCCGCGCCGCCTCGAGCACCTTGTAGGGATCGCTCTCCGCCATTCGGGCGATGTTTTCACGGATGGTTCCTTCGAGAAGGGAAACCGATTGCGGCAGATAGCCCGCGATCTGTCCGAAAGAGCTCCGTTCCCAGAGGTAGACGTTGTTGCCGTCGAGGAAGACGCCGCCGGCAGTAGGTTTCAGAATGCCGACCAGAAGCCGCGCCAGCGTGGATTTGCCCGCCGCGGAAGGGCCGACGATACCAAGCACCTCGCCGGGTGAGAGCGAGAAGTTGATGCCCTTGATGATCGGCACGTCGATGCCCGGTGCCGCGTAGACCAGCTTGTCGACGACCAGGTCGCCTTCGGAACGCGGCGTCGGCATGGTCTGGCGAACGGCCAGGTCTTCCTTCAGTGCCGTTTCGACGCGACGCCAGCTTGCGATCGCCAACACCCATTGGCGCCAGTTCTCGATGACGGAATCGAACGGCAGCAGAAGGCGGCCGACGAGAATGGTGGTCGCCATCATCGCGCCCGGCGAAATCTCCTGTCTCATCACGAGCAGGGCACCGGTGCCCAGCGACACCACCTGGATGGCGAAGCGCAGCGAACGGGTGATCGAGGCCATTGCCCTGCTTCTGATGCCGCTGGCCTCCAGCACGCTGAGCGCGTGCAGTTGCGCTGCGCGCCATTTCTGGGCGAGCGCCGGCAGCATTCCCATCGCTTCGATGGCTTCGGCGTGACGTAATGTCGCACCTATTTTCGACACTGCCTCAATATTAGCCTGGCTTGCCTCTTTCATGAGCTGGCGCGTCAGGAGATCGTTGAGGAGGCCGCAGCAGACGAGTACCACGACGGAGATCGCACCGATCAGTCCGAAGAGGGGGTGCAGCAGAAACAGAACGCCCAGAAAGATGGGCGACCAGGCGGCGTCGAGGGGGGCGCTCACGGCAGAAGAGGTGAGGAAGCCGCGCAGCTCGGTGAGGTCGCGCAGCGACTGCGTCGCGCGCGCAAGTCCCTGATCGGCCGATGCCTGGACGGCGGCGGTCAGGACCGGCAGGTTCAGCCAGCGGACCACGGCGCTGCCCATGGCCTGAAAGGTGAGGGCGCGAATGTAGTCGAGCACGCCCAGAACGATCAGCGCGCCCAGGGCGAGAATCGTCAGCATGACGAGCGTATCCATGCTCTGGCTGTTCAACACCCTGTCATGCACCTGCATCATATAGAGGGGCATGGTGAGCTGCAGGAGGTTGATGCAGGCGCTGAGCAGGGCTGCATAAAGAAGCGTCACGACGAACACACGCCGGGCCTGCAGAACCAGCAGCTTCGGCGCGATTGTTCCGTTTTGCGCCGGTGTTGCCCGGTTGGGGCCCTTGCTAATCAAAGGATTTCGAACAGTATCACGCATGGGGCGATCTTCTAATTAGCGCATTCGCGGGTTTCATGGGGCGATCTGGTCCAGATTCACTCAAATCACAGTATTGTTGCGATAAGTGTGACACAATAAACATCGCCAGCTCAAGAGCACGCAATTTCGGGGCAGGGGTGTTATGAATTTACTTCAAGTTTTGAAGTAATTTTCCGGAATTGGAAGTACGTTCCCAATGGAGAGAGGGATGAACCACAGGATACTCTATCCGTTCGCAGACTTTGGAGACACTGTTGCAATCCTTCCCGCGAATGAAACGCAGCGGAAAGGCCTCGATACCCCTGTAGACGATCGTGACGGAGATGATTCGCTCGTCACCTATTTCGAGCTGGCCCGGGTCATGGAGCGTGCAAGCCGCCGCTTTTCCGGCCTATTGCGTGCGGAACTGACAAAGCTCGGGGTCGAAGATATCGGTCCCGCGCAGGCGATGGTTCTTCTGGCCATCGGCGAGGCGGAGCTCTCGGTGGGAGAGCTTCTGGACAGGGGCCACTATGTGGGTTCGAACATCTCCTATTATCTGAAGCAGCTTGCCGACGGCGACTACATCGACCGGATCGCATCGCAGCGTGACAAGCGTTCGGCCCGCATCCGGCTTTCAGAGAAAGGCAGGCAGCTTTGCGCCGGCCTGCGTCAGGCGGCTAAGGGCTACGAACGCGCCCTCAGCCATGGCGATCAGGACCGGCGGAATCTGGAGACCGCCTTCCAGACACTGCACCGCCTCGAACTCGTCTGGGGGAATGCCGCACGCTACGGCATCTGATGCTCCATCTGCATGTTCCTCAAAGCGTAACCGAGCAAGGGCGGTAACATGCAGGAAATCCAAATATTGCAACGAGCTTTGCGCGTCCCTTCGGACGCGCGGCGCTGCAGGTGTGATCGATCACTGACAAGTGGCTTATGAAGATGCATGTAGCATTCGTACACCGCCGTGGGTTCGGCCAGTTCGCCGCCCTGGCAAGACATCTGGCTGAGGCGGGGAACGAGGTGACGCTGGTGACGGAGACCGTGGACCAGCGGATACCTTCCGTCCGCGTCGTCCGGCATCGGGCGGAACCCGGTCCGCAACCAAATCCCCACATTGCGCGCCACCTTGGCGTTCCCGACCATCATGTCCGAATCGGACACCGGGTAGCGGAAACCTTCGACGCGATGGGCCGCCTTGGACAGACCCCCGACATCGTTCTCGGCCATATAGGCTGGGGCAGCATGATGTTCGTGAAGGATGTCCTGCCGCGCGTGCCGGCACTCGGCTATTGCGAGTTTTTCTATCGGTCGGAAGGGGCGGATGTCGGCTTCGCACCGGACGACCGCCCCGACTCCGAGACGCGCAAACGCTTGCGCCTCCGCAACATCGCGCAGCTGCTGTCGCTGGAGGCGATGGATGGCGGTATCAGTCCGACCAATTGGCAGAAGAGCCTCTATCCAGCCGACGCGCGGCAACGAATCGCCGTTTGCCATGAGGGAGTGGACACGCGCCGTTTCCGCCCCGACCCGGCGGCTTCGCTGAAGCTGCCGGACGGGCGCGTACTCAAGGCCGGCGATCCCGTCGTCACTTTCGTGGCACGGGACCTCGAGCCCTACCGGGGCTTTCCCCAGGCGCTGGAGGCGGCGGCGAAGGTCGTCCGGCGGCATCCGGACGCGCTGTTCGTCTTCGTCGGCGGCGATGGGGTGAGTTACGGCGCGCCGCCCCCTGGCGGGGGATCGTGGAAGGATCATCTGCTTGCGTCTCTGGATGTCCCGCGTGAAAGGCTCATCTTCCCCGGCGTCGTGCCGCATTCCGTGCTACGTCAGCTTTTTCAGATATCGGCGGCGCATCTCTACCTCACCTATCCCTTCGTGCTTTCCTGGTCGGTGCTTGAGGCAATGGCCTGCGGCGCTCTTGTCATCGGCTCCGATACCGCGCCGGTTCAGGAAGTCATCCGCTCCGGCCGCAACGGTCTTCTCGTCCCGTTCTTCGATACCGATGCGCTCGCCGAGACGATCGTCGGGGCATTGAACCGCCCGGACAACTTCCGCGAACTGCGCGGCGCCGCGCGCAGAACGGTCGAACAGAGGTTCCGGTTGGACGACTGCCTCGCGCGCCAGTTGACGCTGATCGGCAATCTCACCGGTCAAAATGCTGCGCAAGCGAAAGAAACGCAGTTTGTCTGAATATTGCTTCAATTTTTGAAGTATAAATACCGGGTAAAGCCCCAAGAATCTATTGTTGTGCACTGCGGAATCCACGGATATGGTTTGCTCCATGAGGTTCTGGACCGCGAATATTCCCGGACCATCATTTTTTCATCTTCTGGATAAATCGATTTATTCTGGGGTCGCTGCGTGCAAGAGTTGATGTCTTCTAACGTGAGGCAGTCGCCGGCGAAGCGAAGGCTGGTCGTGGCATCCGGTCTGGACCGGGAAAATTTCGAAGGGAGCGACATCGAGCATCTGGTTCATTTTCTCGAACCGGATGCAGCTTTGCGATTTCCCCTGCAGAACGCCTTTCCTCTTATCGCGCTTGCCTTCTCGGATGAGGGTGAAGCCGATCTGCGGGAAGGGCTCGCGTCCATCAATGCTCTTGGTACCATCCCTGAGATACCGCTTCAGCGGATCGACGCGGACGGTAAAGCGGAAAGCCTTGCGCTCGTGCGGTCGCTGGTGGAGGGAGGAGTGGGTCGGCTCTCCCGTTTCACGTCGTCGGTAACCGCCGAGCTCGCCATTCTCCGGCGTGAGCGAGAAACGCTGCTCGAAAATTACCGCGCGCTGGAGGATGCCTTTCAGGCCCGCAATTGGGAACCGGTCGCGGAGATATTCGCCCACGACCCTTATGCCGACCCGAAGGACGAGGGCATCGGGCAGCTCCTTGCGACCGGCTGCGTCGAGCAGCTTCTTCCGGTCTCTAGTCTTGGCGTTGCGGGGGTCGCGCTGCACCTTCATTCCGTGCCCAGGGAGGGCGGCGAACTGGTCGTCATGCTGGGTTATGTCGAGAATGGCGAGGGCGTGGCCGAATGGACCGTGCCCTATGCGCAGCTCGCGGCAAACTGGAATTTCCTCGCCCTGCCGCGCGCTTGCGGCGGCGCCGCGAGAACGCTGCGGCTTAGAATCTCAACGACCGGCACGGAGACTGTAGGGCTTTCACTCGGCTATCCGATCGCGAGCGAGCGGTACACAGCCCGCTCGGAAACCCCGCATCCCGATCTCGATCTCCGGCCCCTGGCGTTCCGCGTCTTTACCGGACTGCCCGGCGTCAAACCGACGCGCATGCCGAACATGATCGCTCCGACCGCCTTGCTCGAAGGCCACTTCATCGAGGATTATCGTCTGGCGGTCGAATTGCTTAGTCAGATCGTCGACGTTTCGGTCACGCCAGTCGTTCCCGAATTCCAGACCGTCCGCTTCCTCGAGCATGAGAACGCGGTCGTTTGTCACCCGCTGCCGAGTGGAATCTCCGCCGGCACGATCGGCCGCGCAGTGGAACCCGGCACCATCTCCTTCTCCGCAAGCGCGATCATCGATCACCCGAAGGGCGCACCCGCGGCCGTGAGCTTCCTGCTCGCTCCGGCGAACTCCAATGCGCGCTCGGAAGTGGCGGAACTCGCGCGCAAGGGTGCTGCCAAGCCCTCGGCCTTCTTCAGCGGCTGGCGCGAGGTCACCTCCGAGCAGGCGGTCAACGTGAACTTTCAACTGGACAAGCCCGTGCGCGAGCCGATGGACCTCATGATTCTCAGCCGCGCGGTGACGGATACGGTCGATTTCTCCTGGCTCAAGGTCTCCGGCTTCCGATTGGTAAAGCAGTCCGCAGGGGCGTCCAATGTCCGGAAATAAGGAAAACTCGGACCTGATCGTGGTGGCAATGCCGCTTTATGGCCACGCAGCCCTCGTCCTGGAGGCGATCGAGTCCGTGCTCGCTTCGAAGCTTGCCGGGTGCCGGGTGGCAGTGGTGGTGTCCGTCGATGGTGATCCGCGACAGGAGACATTCGATCAGTTGCTGCTCTATGCGGCGGCCCATCCTGCGGTTCATGTGCTTTTCGGGGCCAATGCCGGGCCGGGCGGGGCGCGCAATCGCGCGATCGACTACGTGCTCGCGAATCTGCCGGAAGCAGAGGCCGTCTATTTTCTCGATGCCGACAATCGCGTGCTGCCCGGGACCATCGAGACTCTCTACCGGCAACTGCGCGCCAGCGGCTGCGGCTGGATCTATACCAATATCGACACGTTTTCGGTGAGCTGGCGCGCCCATTACGGCAATCGCTACTCGCGGCTTCTGCACTGCATCACGGACAATATCTGCGACACCGGTTCGATGATCTCGATCGACGTTTTCCGGGCGGGGGTCCGCTTCGACGACGACAGGCAGAACGGTTTCGAGGATTGGGAGTTCTGGCTGTCCTGCATCGAGCACGGCTTCGTGGGGGCGCCGTGCCACGACACGACCTTCGAATACCGGCTGAGGGCGGAAAGCCGCTTCAAGGAGGCGAACCGCGATCGCGCCGCCTCGGTGAGCTTCCTCAGAAAGCGCCACCGGGCGCTGTTCCAGCGGCCAATGCTGGTCGATTTCGAGCACGAGGAATGCCCGCGCTATCTTTTCGCACGGACGGAAGATGCCGCCATTTCGTTCTTTACGGATCCGACCAAGACGCCCAGGCGTCTTCGCCTCGACGATATCATTCCAGCCTTCTGGGCGAGCATCGGCGAGCCTGACAACGTTCACTTCCCGCCCTTCCTGATCGCCGGAAGCGGTGCCACGCTCGATCTGCTGCTGCGCTCCCGGATGCTGCCGAACGTGCTCTCCCATCTGGAGCGCCTGAGCGAGAAGGCCAACGTGGTCTTCGTCCAGCTCGGCAACGATGCGGCTCAGCGCAAGATCGAGCCGGTCTTCCTGGAGGCCGGCGCCCAGCACAACGCACCGGCCGACCTCATCTTCCTGTCCACTTCGCTCGTGCGCGACGTCATTCATAACAAGGCGCTGGACTGGTTTGCCTCCATCGGCAACCAGCAGGTCTGGCCGACATCGGCAATTCTGAAAGTCCGCTTCCCTTTCCCGAGAAGCCTGCCGCGCCGCTCGCTCATCACGCCCCAGCAGGTGATGATCAATTGCGTCAATGCCATCGCGACCAGTCCGCTGCGGCGGACCGCCGGCAAACGCTGGACCTGGCGTCCGGCACGGCTCGTTCCCTATTCCGACCTCCACAAGGCGCTTCGCCACGAGATCGGTGGCTCGCCCGTGTTGCCGCTCGGTCATAGCGAGGGAAGCAGGAAGACCGCAGCCCTGCTTGTTCCGAATGCATCCTTCGGCGGTGCCGAGAAGGTCGTATATGCGGCCTCGCGCGAGCTGAAGGCCGCCGGCTACGAGACCCATCTCTTCGTGCTCGGCACATCCAGGATGGATGTGATCGACGAGTTCGATCAGAGCTTCGACTATATTCACTTCTGGGACCAAGGCATTCCCGCCTGGGGCGGCTCCGGCTCGTTCCTGGGGCAGGACTTCATCGCCGAGGGCCACGACGTCGATTGGGCTGCGCTCAAGGGCCAGCTTTCCGGCTTCGACCTCGTGATCAACAATCACGTCATGGCGGTGCATCCGCTTATCGCGCGGTTACGCTCGGAGGGAACGCGCACCGCCTGCTACCTTCACGTGGTCGACAATACCTCCTTCAAAAGGCCCGCCGGTCAGCCCTTCGCGGCGATTGCCCACGAGCATTGCTACGATGCCTTCCTGACCTGCTCGGAGCAGCTCAAGATCTATCTGCACAGCTTCGGCGTTCCCTATGAAAAGATCTTCGCCGTCCCCAACGGCGCGAGCTTCTCCGTGCCGCCCAAGGTTCTCGCGGAGGTGCTGTCGGTCAGGCGCATCGAACGCAAGGACGATCGGCTTCGGGTCCTCTATATGGGTCGGCTCGATCAGCAGAAGGGGATCGACCGTCTCGCTGCGGCGTTCGCCGAATTGCGGGCTTCGCGCGTGCCATTCGATGCCCGGGCGATCGGCGGGGAAATCCTCGCGGATGCCACCTTGTCGTGGACGGATCGCCTGAAGGACCTCGGCGTCGAGGTGCGCCCGCCGGTGTTCGCAAGCAAGGACCTGATCAAGGCCCTCGGTTGGGCGGATGTCCTTCTGATGCCGTCGCGCTGGGAGGGCGCTCCCTTGATGATCGCCGAGGCGCAGCAGCTCGGCTGCGTCCCGCTCGCGACGGCAGTCGGTGCCGTCGACGAACTCATAACCGACGGCGAGGACGGCATCCTCATCGAGGCCGCCGCCGATCCCCAGGTGGTCCGGGACATGGCAAAGGCCATCGAGGAGGTGGCCAACAACCGCCAGATGCTCGCGCCCCTCATGGAGGGGTGCCTGAGAACGGCGGCACGCCGCTCATGGACGTCCTCCTTTTCCGAGTTCCTCGGCTGGTGCGACCGTTCCGTGAACAATTCATCGCTTTCGCGCGCAACGGTCATCCGTGGGCGCGAAGCATCCAATCCCGGAGTTGCGGCCGTGGGCTGAGGCCCCGCCGGTTTCAAGAAGAAGGGTCGATTGCATGCGTCCACGGATCCTCGTGACGGGAATTCCTGGTCATTACACGCGCCTCGCCAACGGCGCCCAGGGATTATCCGTCTCCTATTCGGAGCGACAGAAACAGCCCGAGACGAAGGAGGAGTTTCTCCAGGAGCTTCGCAATATCAGCAATACGGGAAATTACCTGATCGGCGAGGGGGCGCTGCGCGCGATTGCCCCCCATGCGAAGCAGGTCCCGTTCTGGCACCTCTATAATTGCAGCCAGAACGGCGTCGGGCTCGACGAGTTCAACGCCAATTTCGACATCTGCGTCTTCACCTGCGCGAACCTTCTGCGCAAGGGCCTGTCTGCGGATGCCGAAGCGGAAGTGCTGGGCAAGCTCAAGATGCCGATCGTCATGCTCGGCATCGGCCTGCAGAACCGCCGAGACCTTGAAAACAGCCTGCCGGAGGGCACGAAGCGGCTTCTGGACGTTCTCAAGGAGCGTGAGCACTATTTCCTGACGCGCGGGTTCGAGACCGCCGGCTTCCTCAAGGACCAAGGCTTCTCCTATGTGCAGCCGACGGGCTGCCCTTCGATCTATCTGATGCCGCACAACATGCGCACCTCGCTGAAGAAACTGCCCAATGTACCGGTCGGCAAGGCGCGGACCATCTTCTCCGGCTATCTGGGTGCCAACCACGATTGCATCGTCGACGCCGCGGCGCTGGCGCCCGAGGGTTCGCGTCCCCAATACGTCATCCAGGACGAGTTCCTCCATTTCGACATGAACGTCGAAGCGAACGGCGACGGCCGCGTCTACGACTCCGCCTCCGGCACGATGCTCGGCGAACTGAGCTATCCGGGCACCGAAAGACTGAAAACGCCCTTCGACGTGCGGACCTTCTTCGATACGAACCAGTGGCGTGCGTGGGCGTCTTCCATGGATTTCAATTTCGGCCGGCGTTTTCACGGCTCGATCATCGCGATGCAGGCGGCCGTGCCGAGCCTGATGGTGGCAGTGGACGACCGGATGCGCGAGATGCTCGGTTACACGGGCCTGCCGGCGATCGACGCAGTCGAGGTCGACAAGGCGGAAAACCGCGCCGAATTCGTCGCCGACCACCTGGCCGGGCTCAATGCGTCCGAACTGGTCGACAGGTATTCCGATCGCGAGCGCACGTTCCGCTCGGCGCTCCGGGAGATCGGGATCGGGCAATAAATCTCCGCGAGCGTTTGCAGGCTCTAATCTCAGGTGTAATCGATGCGTATCTTGCTTACGGGAATCCCGTCCTATCTGCAGCGAACCGTCTCGGGCGTGTCCGGCGCGGAGGTTCGGCACAGGCCCTATTTCGACGAGGTCAGAACCAAGAAGGAACTGATCGAGCAGGTCAAGAAGATCGCCAATACCGGCAATTATCTGATCGGCGAGGGCGCGGCCCATGCTCTTCGCGGCCATGACGTCACCTATTTGCCCTTCTGGCATCTCGTCAACAGCAGGAACTCCGACGAGGCTTATGAAAGCCTCAACGAGGAATTCGACATCTGCGTCTTCGCTTCGGCCAACCTCCTGCGCCCGGGCTACTCGGCGGATCTCGAGGCGGAAGTCTTCGAGAAACTGAAGATGCCGGTGGTGATCATGGGGATCGGTATCCAGCGGAGGGAAGGGCTCAAGGAAAACCTGCCTGCCGGCACGCTCAAGTTCCTGGAGGTGCTTAGGAACAAAGAGAGCTTCTTCCTCACGCGCGGTTATTTCACGGCCGAGTTCCTGAGGGAACAGGGCATGAAGTTCGTGAAGCCGACGGGTTGCCCCTCGCTCTTCTTCGCGCCGGCCGAGATGAAGCGTTCGCTCGCCGCGCTCGCCAATCCGGAGCTCGCTTCCTCTCAGAAGATCGCCTTCGGAGGCTATCTCGGAAGCGTGGCCGACACGATCGTCGACGCCCACGCGCTGCTGAAACCGGACAGCGTCGCGAGCTACGTCATCCAGGATGAGGTAGTCGCCTACAATCTCTCCCTTCCCGTGGACGACGACTTGCCCGTCTACGACCGCGCTAGCGGGCGCATCACCGGCCAGACCGCCTACAAGCATTCGGAGAAATGGCAGCGCAAACACGAGCTCCTGGTGTTCTTCGACACCAATCAATGGCGAAGCTGGGTCTCCGCGCGCGATCTCTGCTTCGGCCGCCGTTTTCACGGCTGCATCATCGGCATGCAGGCGGGCGTGCCGTCGCTCATGATCGCGGTCGACGATCGCATGCGGGAAATGCTGGAATTCATCGGCTTCCCCTACATGGAGGCGGCAGTCTGGAACCGGGAGCAGGACAGGAAGGCCTATCTTGCCAGCTTCCTCTCCAAGATCGATTCGCAGGCTGTCATCGACCGGTACTCGGCCTGTGAGACCAACTTCCGCAATGCTCTGGCGCATGTCGGGCTCTAGAGCAATTCCGGGGAAAGTTCGAAGCGGTTTGCGGCCCGGAACTTCGGCGAAACGAAGAGCGGGAGCATTGCTCCTTGGCGCTTTGCTGACGCTTTCCGCACCCGCGCATGCCGATGAAGCTTCGGCGGCTCGCATTGGGGTCAATCGGATGAATCTCGCCTGGCTGTCCCGGGGCGACCAGGAGAGAATTCTGACGGACATCGCCGCCAGCGGCGCGACGGATGTCCGCCTTTCGCTTTCGCGTCCGGTGGACAAGAGTATAGAGGCGCTGGCAATCGCCCACCGGCTGGGTCTGCGGATCCTTCTCGAGATCCAGCTGGGAAACAAAAGTTACTATCCCCAGAGCGTAGGACCGAGAACGGGCCATGGCCGCATCTGGGATGTCTATCGACTGTCGGACTTGGATCTCGCCCGGTATCGCAAGGAATTGCAGCAAGCGCTTCAGCGCATCGATGCCCTCGGCGTTCGTCTTGTAGCGGTCGAGCCGGGAAACGAAATCAACTATGCCGGCTACAACGGCGATCTTGCCGTCTATCGTAAGCCGGGCGCCCGGACACCGCGCAGCATCGCCGAGCTACGGGAGCGGGCAAGGTTTGAACGCGGCCTCGACAACTACGTCAAGGCGCTGGAGATCAGCCGATCGGAGCTGCGCAACACCGTGCACAGCCGCGACGCAGCCATCATTTCCGCCGGTCTCTCGGATATGAGCGCGGCAGAAGCCGACAGGCGCGGGATGGAACGGCTCGATCCCGGCGAATTCGTCGCCCTCCTTCGTCAACGCGGCATCGACAGTCTGGTCGATGCCTATGGCATCCACATTTACCCCGGAAGGAAAGCCGCGCCCGCCATTTCAGCGCGGGTCAGAAGCCTTCTCGACTTCTGCCGGACCGCGGCAACCGGCAAGTCCTGCTGGGTCACGGAATGGGGGATCGCAAACAAGGCGCGCTCCTGCCCGGTGGACGATCGATCGCGAGGAGAGGCGATCCGCGTCATGCGCGCGACCTTCGGCGAACTGATCGACGCAGGCCGATTGACCGCTGCCTACTATTACGACTGGGACACAGAGCCTTCCTATAGCCTCTGGCGCTGCGGCAAGCTCAGTCCCGCCGGCGCCGCGGCGATCGGACCGGGCGACGGTGCAGGAGCGCAAGCACGATGATGACCTCGACCGGAGTGGGCGCATGAAGGGCATCATCCTTGCGGGCGGCCGGGGAACCAGGCTCTACCCGGTTACAATCTCGGTTTCGAAGCAACTGCTCCCCGTCCATGACAAGCCGATGATCTATTACCCACTCGGCATGCTGATGCTGGCCGGTATTCGCGAGATACTGGTGATCACCATGCCTCGGGACCGGCCGCTGTTCGAGGAGTTGCTTGGGGACGGCAGCCAGTTCGGCCTCGCGATCTCCTATGCCGAGCAGCCGGAGCCGAACGGGCTCGCCGAGGCCTTCATCATCGGCCGGGATTTCATCGGCAACAGCTCCGTGGCGCTTATCCTCGGAGACAATATTTTCTACGGCGCCGGCCTGCCCGAGCTTTGCAGCGATGCAGCGGCCCGGCCGAGCGGTGCCACGATCTTCGCCTATCGTGTGGACGATCCCGAGCGCTACGGCGTCGTCAGTTTCGATGGAGAGACCGGGCGGGCCGAGACGATCGAGGAGAAACCGGAGCGGGCGAGATCGAGCTGGGCGGTGACCGGTCTTTATTTCTATGAAAACAGCGTGCTTGAGATCGCTTCTTCAATAAAACCTTCAGCACGGGGCGAACTGGAAATCACCGATGTCAACCGGGCCTATCTGGAGCGCGGCGACCTTCACGTCTGCCGCCTCGGGCGGGGGTATGCCTGGCTCGATACGGGCACGCACGACAGCCTGCACGATGCCGCTTCCTTCGTGCGCACGATCGAGCACCGGCAGGGCGTCAAGATCATGTGCCCGGAAGAGATCGCCTTAGAGCTCGGCTACGTTTCGGCGGATCAGGTGCTTCAGCGTGCCGACCTGCTCGGTAAAAACGACTATGCGATCTATCTTCGGCGACGGGTCAGGGAGCTCTCGGATGCTTGAAGTCAGGTCCCTGGGCCTCGACGGGGTTCTGGAAATCGTTCCGCGCAGACTCGGCGACGAGCGCGGCTTCTTTTCGGAGACCTACAATGCGGAGACCCTCGCCGCCCACGGCGTCGCGGCGATCTTCGTACAGGACAACCATTCCTATTCCGCGGCTGCGGGCACGCTGCGCGGCCTGCACTATCAGCTTCCGCCCAAGGCGCAGGCGAAGCTCGTTCGCGTTGTTCGAGGCAGGGTGTTCGATGTCGTGGTCGACATTCGCAAGGGTTCGCCGACCTTCGCGAAATGGGTCGCTCTCGAACTCTCGGCGGAGAAATGGAACCAGATTCTGGTGCCTGTCGGCTTCGCCCACGGCCTCGTGACGCTCGAGCCGGAAACGGAAGTTCTCTACAAGGTAAGCGAGCATTACAGCGCTGAGCATGAGCGGTCCATCCGCTACGACGATCCTGAGATCGGCATAGGCTGGCCTGCCGCTACCGACCGTCTGCAACTGTCCGCGAAGGACAGGAACGCACCACTGCTCCACGAATCCATTCTTTTCGAGTTCACCGCGTGAGGGGAGAAACCATGCGAGTTTTGATAACGGGTGGCGCGGGTTTCATTGGATCGGCGGTTTGCCGGCACCTGATCCGAAACGGGGCCGAGCGCGTCGTCAATGTCGACAAGCTGACCTATGCCGGCAGCCTTGCGTCGTTACGGGCGGTGGAAAGCGATCCGCACTATGCTTTCTACCGGGCCGATATCCGCGACGAACAGGTTCTGCTCCAGATCATGCGCCGGGAGCGGATCGATGCGATCATGCATCTTGCTGCCGAGAGCCATGTCGACCGCTCGATCGAGAGCCCCGACCCATTTATGGAGACCAATGTCCTCGGCACGGTGCGGTTGCTTAACGCCGCACTGGCCTACTGGTCGGGGCTCGGCACCGAGGAGCGGGGGCGCTTCCGGTTTCACCATGTCTCGACCGACGAAGTTTTCGGCGACCTTCCGTTCAACCGCGGGATTTTTTCCGAGGAGACTCGCTACGCACCCTCGTCCCCTTACGCGGCTTCTAAAGCAGCGGCGGATCACTTCGCTCGTGCGTGGTACCACACCTATGGTCTTCCGGTGGTGGTCTCGAACTGCTCCAACAATTACGGCCCGTTCCATTTTCCCGAGAAGCTGATCCCCCTGACGATCATCAATGCCATAGAGGAGAAGCCGTTGCCGCTCTACGGCTCGGGAGCGAATGTCCGCGATTGGCTCCATGTCGACGATCATGCGACTGCGCTGGAACTGGTCGTCAGCCGGGGCAGGCCAGGGGAGAGCTACAATATCGGCGCCCGTGCCGAGCGCAACAATCTGTCGGTCATGGAAAGCATCTGCGATCTGCTCGACGTCCGGTTGCCGCGAAAGGGCGGTGACAGCTATCGGGACCTCATCACTCTTGTCCCCGACCGGCCCGGCCACGACCGCCGCTATGCGATCGATCCGTCGAAGGCCGAGCGTGAGCTTGGCTGGAGGCCGAAGCGGAGCTTCGAGGGCGGGTTGAGCGAGACTGTCGACTGGTTTCTCGCAAGCAGGTGGTGGTGGGAGCCGATCCGGCGCGAGCGCTATTCCGGCGCCCGCATCGGCGGGCAGCATCGGAGCGTTGCGTGAGAATTGCCGTGACCGGCTGCGAGGGCCAATTGGCCCTCAGCCTCGTGGAACGGTCTCGTAGGCGGTCGGGAGTGGAGGTCGTTACGATCGGGCGGCCGCACCTCGATCTCACAGAGCCGGCAACGATCCTGCCCGCGATCGAGCGATGCCGGCCGGACCTCGTCGTCTCGGCGGCAGCTTATACGGCCGTCGACCAGGCCGAAAGCGAGCCGGAGGCGGCTTTCGCGGTCAACGCGTTCGGGGCTGGCGCGGTCGCTGAGGCGGCCGCCTGCCTCGAAGTGCCGATCGTCCATATTTCGACGGATTATATCTTCGACGGGAGCAAACCGGGGAGCTATGCAGAGGGCGACACACCGGCTCCGCTTAGCGTCTACGGCGCTTCCAAGCTTGCCGGAGAAAGCGCAGTTGCCGAGGCAACCCCCCGCCATCTCATCCTGCGAACGGGCTGGGTCTACAGCCCCTTCGGGAAGAACTTCGTCAAGACCATCCTGCGGCTCGCAGAGGAGCGCGAGGATATCGCCGTCGTTGCGGATCAACGGGGAAATCCGTCATCGGCGATCGACCTTGCGGACGCGATCCTCGATATTTCCGCGCGGCTCACGAAATCCCGTCAGGACGCCGCTTTTGGCCTCTACCACCTCGCTGGCTCGGGCGTCGTAAGCCGGGCCGATTTCGCGCGGCATGCTCTTGCGGCGAGCCGTGCCGCAGGCGGTCCCTGGGCGCATGTTCGGGACATCGCGACGGGTGGGTTTCCGACACCTGCAAGCCGCCCTGCAAACTCGTCGCTGTCGAGCGCCAAATTCAACGCGGCCTTCGGCCAGGCCATGCCTGCCTGGCAGGGTTCCGTGGAGCGAACCGTGAGGCGGCTTGTCGAGAGCATTTCGAGTGAAACCAGTTAGAGCGGGACGCGGACGGAAAGCCGCGCGCACTTTCCTCATCCCGCCCCTAGCCGGCGAGTTCGGCGCGAAGACCTTGGATGAAAGCGAGAAGCGCCTGCTGCGGATCCGCGCCTTCGCCGGCGAGAACGGTTACGCCCCAGTTTCTGAGCACCGCTTCCTGCACGGGATTCGGCCGGTACATGAAGACGTAGGAAGGAGGCCGGTCCTTTTCGTGTCCGGATCTCCGCCAGGTGCTCCAGATGCGGTGGAGAAGCAGGCGGATGTTCAGGTCCGACATGCTGTAGCCGATGAACAGCACGGTCGCCTCGAGTGCGTCGCTGCGAAAGCGGACGTCCAGCGGAGAGTCGAAGGACAGCCGGTTGAAATAGTCGGTTTCGGTCAGGATGAGCGTGTCTTCATCGTCGAAGTCGCCGTGATACTTGATGATTCGCGTGACGCCTGCGGGCGCGGAGGCGATGTCGCGCACGTGGCTGATCTTTGCATAGCGCTTGCCGTAGACCTCGTAGGCGATTTCCAGATTGCTGTCGTAGTTGGTCGTGTAGATCACCGGAAAGTCGAGCTCGACGATCAACCGATGCAGTTCCGAACGTTCGATGCGCTCCGGCGAGACGCGCCAGTTTTGCCGCATCCATTCGCACAGCGAGGTGATGTCCCCGTGTTGCAGGCGATAGCATTCGGCGATCGTCTGATAGGAGATGTCGGGATCGTGCATGACGGAATCGTCCAGGCGCAGCTCGCTCAGAATGTGATCGACCAGCGTTTTCCACGACGGCAATCCGACGCTCATCGACACGCCAGCCCCGACAAACAGGACCGCGTGCCGGCGCTCCAGCGCCGAAACGATCTCCTTGGTGTGTTTCTTCATGGTCGCTCCTGTTCGGAGCGCTCAACCCACGAGGCGGGTAGATGTTCCCTTCTGCGCCTTTACTGTCTGGCTGCCGCCTTCTGGGCGTCGGCACGGGCGGGCGGATCGGGCGCAGCCCATTCCACGGCCGCGATGGCGGAGCCGAGCAGGAGGGCGGGCAGAGCGAGCGCTGCGAAAAACCGAAGCACGTGACGGCGACGCATGCGCTTCTTATCCTGATCGTAAACCATCTTCCGCCCCGCCCTGGATAGATTGGAAACAGCCCTCGTGCGATAGAAGCAGAGAAGCCCCTCACGGTCGAGTTCCCTGGGTAACACAACTTTGTGTCTGTAACGTCACGTCCGACGGCCGGCTTCCCGGAAAAGCACGATCGCCGCCGGCTCGATGAACCAAATGCGTTCTCATGAGTTCCAACTTCAATGCAATTGAACCAGGAGGACTACTCATGGACTGGAATCGCGTGGAAGGTAACTGGAAGCAGGTCAAAGGGAAGGTCAAGGAGCAGTGGGGCAAGCTCACCGACGATGACCTGGACCAGATCTCCGGCAGCCGCGAGCAGCTCGAAGGAAAGATCCAGGAGCGTTACGGAATCGAGAAGGACCGTGTAAGGCGCGACATAGACGATTGGTACGGCCGCCAGACCTGGAATTGGTGATCAGCGAAACGCCGATCGAGACCCGCCTCGCGGGCCTCGATCGATCGATTTTCCGCCCGGCGATTGCTCCCCTTGATGGAAGGCGAAGATATTTGCCCGACAAACAGCGGATAGTCGATCTTGGCTTCCGCCGCCGGAGCTATGCGCCTATGCTCGCGACTGGAGTCCGAAGCCGGTAGGCCGGCACTAACCTGCGTTTCGCTCAGGAGGCCCAGCCCATGACCACCGAGAATGAACGGGACAACCGCATTCGTACACGCGCCTATGAGCTGTGGGAAAATGACGGAAGACGTGACGGAGACCATGAGCGGTACTGGCACGAAGCCGCTCGGCAAATCGACGCGGGGGGTCATTCCGGTCTTGCCTCGGACCTGCAGCCCGGTGGGACGCAGCCCGGCGGCGGACCCGCCAGGGGCGTCGGGAGCATCGGAAACGAAGGGCCCGAGAAGGCCAAGGCTCCGCCCCGCGGCGCAGGCCCGCGGCGGGGTACGGCGAAGAAGCTATAGAGAAGAGCAGGCTTCGGCGCATCCGGGGAATGAGGCCGGGCCCTAAGCCTGTCTGCCCCGGACGGCCCTGCATCGGCGCCTGCTGCCACGTAACCCAATCAGATCGAGTTTCAGCTCTCCTTCGCAATGGTTGTCCAGGGTCGACCGTGCCATCATGGTCGACCCTGCCGTGGCGTCTGACCTTTGGCCGGGGCGGAACAACCGGAACCGGGTTTGGTTACCCAGTGATCGCACCCGCCCTTGGGTCCTATTACCGCAAACCGGATTGAACAAAAGCCAGCCGGTTTTGTTTGACCTCTGCAGAATGAAAGGAGATCGCAATGAAAGTGCCCCGTAAGGAAAAGGCGCTCTCGCGCGACGAGGACTATCGCGACTATGAGGAGCGCGATCTTCGCGAAGGATGGCCCTACTCGGACGGTAGCGGCAGTACCTCGCGCAGCCCCGAAAACAGAAGCTATGGCGCTACCGGCGCGAATTTCGATGAGGACCGCGGAAAGGGCTTCATCGTGGATGAGGCCGGCGCGGACGGTCTTGAGGAAAATCCCGCGGACAATGGTCGTCCTCTGCCGCCGGACCGCATCGACAGCGACGAACTCGAAGCGGTGATCACGGATCTGCTTGGCCAAAGCGATGAAGCCGAGGCAAACAGCATCGACGTGCGCGCCGATAGAGGCGTCGTGACCCTGGAGGGTGCTGTCGAAACCTTGGCGATGGCGCGCCGGCTCGCGGCAGCTGTGGAGGCAGTGCCCGGGGTCCTGGAGGTTCGCAACAATCTTCAAACCCTTGGCGTCGATTCGCACATCCCCGACGACGGGTAGCGAGGACGCCTTTGCGGTTGCGGCGCCGCCGCCGGGACATCGATGGAGGGTCCAATGTCAGTGTTCGAGGTATTGGTCGAGCAGGAAGTGGCCGAAGAACTCGGCGTCGCCGTGGTCATGTTGACCCGGGAGGACAGCCGTGGTCTCCCCCGCAAAGGGATTATGCTCACGCACGAACTCGTCGACGACGCGTTCGAAGGTGACCGTGAACGTGCGGCTGAAGCGGCACGATCCGGCGTGATCGACCATGAGGCGATGCGCCGGATCGAAGGTCCGGACAGGCTGGTTTATCACCCGCGAGGCGCAGCCGATCCTGCCGCATGGACGCTTGCCGCATTCAGCCGCGACGATTTGGGACTGTTCGAAGGACCGGTCCGTTCCGGTGGGGCCGGGGCGGGCGGCATCCAGGTTTAGATTACTTCCAACTGTGTAGCGGTTTTCCGTCCTAGAGCGTTTCAGTGAAAACTGAAACGCTCTAGCTCTGCACAGGCGGGTTGCCAGGGAACAATCCTGTCAATCCGCAGTTGGCTACCTGAAGGGACGTTCGAATGGAGAACATCCGATGAAGGGTATCCTTATCAAGAGTGCGCTCGCTTTAAGTCTCGGGGTTGCGTCCACCCCGGTCTTTGCGCAGACGGAACAGCCGGCACAGGGCCAGTCCACCGAATGCCCGGCGGGCACGGAATGTCCGCAAGGCGGCGCGCAACAGGATCAGCAGCCTGATGCTCAAGGGGGTGCGACACAGGACGGGCAGACGGGCCAGGACCAGCAGCAGCCCACCGATCAGCAGCAACCGGCGGATCAAGGTACCGGCCAGCAGCAGGATCAGCAAGATCAACAGAAGCAGCCTGACCAGCAGCAGGACCAGCAAGGCGAAACCGGGACGCAGCAGGATCAAGGCGGCTCGCAAACCCAGGAGAAGGGGACCGACACGCAGGCCGAGCAGCAGGACTCCGAGCAGCAGCCCGCGCAGGGCGAAACCGAGCAGCCCGCTCAAGGCGAGTCCCAGTCGACCGAGCAGGGTCAGACCTCCGGTTCCTCCGGAAATGTCGACGTGACGGTAGAGCAGAAAACCGAAATCACGCAGGTCATCAAGGAAGAAAACGTCGAGCCAATCGACGTCGACTTCGATGTATCCGTCGGAGTGGCAGTGCCGGAGACCGTCAAGGTCAAGCTGAGGCCGCTGCCGACCCGCATCGTGAAGATCGTCCCAAGATACGAAGGCTACCTGTTCTTCGTCCTCGCCGATGGCAGGATCGTCATCGTGGAACCGTCGTCGCTGGAGATCGTGGTGATCCTCGCCTGACTGCTTGCCTCATGAAAGGGGCCGCCTGGTTCTCCAGGCGGACCTTTTTTTGTCCGGCGGTCGTGTGCTGTGGGCTTCGATTTATCCGCAGCGCTCAGGCCTCGGGATTCGAATTATGCCGGCGCCAGATATCCAGGAGCAGCAGCGTTACCGTGAAGGCTACCGGACCGATCACCAGCCCCGCCGACCCGAATACGATTATCCCTCCGATCATGCTCATGAAGGCCGTCAGCGTGTGGAGCTTCAGGCGGTCTCCCACGAAAATGGGGTAGAGAAGATTGTCGATGGTCGCAACCACTCCGGCACCCCAGGCGACGAGTATGAGCGCCTTTCCCCACTCGCCCCCCAGGGCCAGCGACAGCGCGGCCGGAAGCCAGACGATAAAGGCGCCGAGCACCGGCACGACGGCGAGCAAGCCCATGGCGAGACCCCAGACCACAGGCGCCGGCAGACCGAGCAACCAGAACATCAGGCCGCCCATCGCGCCCTGTACGGCAGCAACGGCCACCGTGCCGAAGACGACGGCCTGCACCGTTTCGTTTACCCGCGTGAACAGCCGGTTCATCTCCTGCGAGCTGAGAGGGGAATATTCCTTCAGCGCGCCCAGTGCTTGCTGGCCGTCGCGCAGGAAATAGAACAGAAAATAGAATGTCAGGATGGCGTCGACGATCTGGGCAACGGAACCACGTACAAATGAGGCGCTGAAGTTGGTCAGCCAACTGGTCGCACTACCAGCGATTCCGGCAAGATCAAGCTGCGTTTCGATCCAGACGACGACCGGCGCAAGGCGTGGATAATTGGCGAGCGCATCGCGCCAGGTGCCCGACCTCACCGCTTCCTCGACGATCTGTGCCCCTTTGGCAGCTTCGTTCACCAATCGTTCCGCCATGAAGGTGAGCGGAACAGCCACGACGAAGGCGGCGATCGCCACGGTCGCCGCGGCCGCGGCTTCCGGGTAGCGGAGCCGTTTTTCGATCCGACGATGCAGCGGCCGGAACATCACAGTGAGCACGAGCGCCCATGTGAGCGCGGGGAGGAAGGGCACGGCGAGGAAATAGCAGACGACCAATCCCACGACGAGAGCGACAAGGATTGCCAATGTTCGCGAACGCCGCGGCGTCAGTAGGCGGTCTGGAGCATGCTTTTCCTCACCTACGGAAACACTCTTCGTCATCGCGTTTTCTTCGCCCGTTTGCGGCAGTTTGGGTCCAGTGGGACGGACTTGTCAAAAGATAACGCATCTCAACCGAAAGACGTTGCGACAGCCTGATGTAAACGGGCGCATCATGGGAGGAATTGCCCCGGCAGTGCCCGTTGGTCTTGGCTGGTGGGAGCCACTACACAACACTTTGAACATGGTTTGGTAGCGCAATCGGCGTGGATGCTGGACAGTTCGTGCGGGCGAGAAAGTGGGACCCTTGGGGCATGGCGATGGCGCATGGGCGCCGGCGCGTTTTTGGTTCGGTGGAACAAAGGAAGATAGATATGTCTTTCAGGCCGCTTTTCGGTAGTGGGCGAATTCGGACTGCCGGAGAGCAGCCGGCGCAGCCCACGACAGCTTCTTGGGCCGGTTCCTCGGTCGTTTTTGATCGTCGGCGGTGGACATGCCGGGAAGCCGAACTTCGCTGGACGGCGCCGCATCACGTACTCGTTCTGACGGAGGAAGGCGCCACATCGCAGACCTCCATCCGATCCGATGGGAAGATGGTTTATGAGGGGCGGGACCGATCCGGTGCGATAACGTTCGTGCCCGCGGGGGTGGAACGACTCGGTGCCTATCGCGACGTCGATCTTACCTATTCCGCCCTGTGGATCGATCCCCGGTCTATCTCTCCCGCCAGTGAACACCTGAAGGATTTACCGGTGCTGATAAACAAGAGCGACACTGTGATCAGCGCGCTGTTGAAATCGCTGAGTAGCGAGATATCCAACGGCCATATCCCCGATTCGGCCTATGTGGATCATCTGATTGCACTCGTCACTTTGCGGATACGTGGCTTCGCTGATGAGCCCGTCCCGGCTCCCCGCCATGGCTCCCTTGGCAGCCGCGTCGTCAAACGGGTCCGTGATTATGTCGACGCACATTTGGATGGCGACATTTCCCTCGGCGATTTGGCCGATGTCGCCGGTGTTGCCTCGGATTCTTTTGCGCGTCGCTTCAAAGTCACGACTGGCTTCGCACCTTACGCCTATGTGCTCGAGGAACGCATCCGGCGCTCGGAGGCGCTCCTGTGCGAGACCGACACTACGCTGAGCGCGATCGCATTGGCCTGCGGCTTCTCGAGCCAGAGCCACTTCACCACGACATTCAAGCGCCTGCGAGGCGTCACCCCGCACGCTTATCGGTCAAAAGTTATTCCGGAATCCTGATAATCCCGCCGATTTCCTGAAAGAAACGGCAGGCGCGGGCGGCCATGTTGCGTCGTGTCGATGCGCGCTGCTCGGTGTGTTCCAGGCGGCGTGCAGCCACCTCGCAGTCGAATCCGGAGATGACTCATGGACGAAACGCAAAAGGACATTGGACCGACGCGAAGAGCGGTGCTCGAGGGCGGTGCAGCCACGACGCTGCTCCTCATCGCCGGCCTGCCTGTCGGGCGTGCCGCTGCAACCGGTGCTGCCGTTGCCGCACCGCCGGAAACCCCGACGCCCACGCTGCCGGTGCTGCTCAACATCAATTCCAATAACATCGCCGTGGAACTGGATCCGCGGACCACGCTGCTCGACACCTTGCGCAACCATCTCGTTCTCACCGGTTCGAAAAAGGGTTGCGACCATGGTCAATGCGGAGCCTGCACCGTTCTGGTGAACGGACGCCGGATCAATGCCTGTCTGACGCTCGCCGCGATGCATGAAGGGGATGAGATCACCACGATCGAGGGGCTTGCAGGTGAGGACGAACTTCACCCGATGCAAGCGGCATTTATCGAACACGACGGCTTTCAGTGCGGCTATTGCACACCCGGACAGATTTGCTCCGCAGTCGGAATGCTGCGGGAGGTCAGGGAAGGTTGGCCAAGCCACGCAAGCGCGGATGTTGCGGCCGCTCCGACCAATCTCACCGAGGCCGAAATCCGCGAGCGCATGAGCGGCAATATCTGCCGTTGCGCCGCTTACCCCAACATCGTAGCCGCCATTCGCGATGCGGCAGAGAGGTCATGAAGCATGCAACCCTTCTCCTATCAGCGGGCAGACACAGTGGAAACGGCCGTTGCGGCTGTGGCGGGCAGGCCGGCGGCACGTTTCATCGCAGGAGGCACCAATCTCCTGGACCTGATGAAGCTGGGCATCGAGCGGCCGGAGCATCTCGTCGACATCGGCCGTTTGGGACTTGACCGCATCGAGCCGACCGAGGAGGGCGGATTGCATATCGGCGCTCAGGTCCGCAATAGCGATCTCGCCGCCGATCCGATAGTCAGGTCCCGCTACCCGGCTCTGTCTCAGGCGCTGCTGGCGGGCGCCTCCGGCCAGATACGAAACAAGGCTTCGACAGGCGGCAACCTTCTCCAACGCACGCGATGCCCCTACTTCTACAACCGCAACATGCCTTGCAACAAGCGAGAACCGGGCGCCGGTTGCGCCGCGCTCAGGGGCTTCAACCGGATGCATGCGGTCATCGGAACGAGCCAGGCGTGCATTGCCGTGCATCCCTCAGACATGGCGGTCGCGATGGCGGTGCTCGACGCGAACGTCGAGACGGTCTCTCCGGGAGGTGAAACGCGTTCGATCCCGATCGGAGATCTCTACCGGCTGCCCGGCACGACGCCCCACCAGGAGACCGTGCTTGCCCACGGGGAAATGATCACCGGCGTTACTCTGCCGCCACCACCCGCGGGCCGGCAGGCATATCGCAAGGTGCGCGACCGTGCCTCCTACGCGTTCGCCCTCGTTTCCGTTGCAGCAATCATCGAGGTTTCCGGCAATCGGGTGCGAACCGCTCGTGTCGCCTTGGGCGGCGTCGCGCCGAAACCCTGGCGGGCACTGGAAACCGAGAGCAGGCTCGCGGGCGCGGCACTATCGGACAATGTGCTGACGGACGCGGCGGAGGCCGCCCTGGCGGGAGCCGTCGGACATGGCGGCAACGACTTCAAGATTCCCTTGGGCAAGCGGACGGTGCGTTACACGCTCTCTTCCGCGGCCGAACAAGCGTGACCCGAGCAGACTGGTGGAAACAATGACAGATAAGGCGCAGCGACATACCACAAGCGGCGGCAGCCTCATAGGCAGACCCGTCGACCGCGTCGATGGACCGGTCAAGGTTACCGGTACCGCTACCTATGCCTACGAAGTCGCGGAGGGCCCGCCTTCGGCTTTCGGTTTTGTGCTGGGTGCGGGCATCGCCAAAGGCCGCATTCTGGAAATCGAAACCGGCCTGGCCGAACGAACGCCGGGCGTCCTTCACGTGATGACGCATCTGAATGCACCGCCCCAACCGGAATTCGGTCCGGCCGTTACGCCGGCCGTGCGCGAGGTTTTCACCCGTGCGCGGCCCGTGCTTCGCGACGGCCGCATTCGCCACTATGACGAGCCGATCGCACTTGTGGTCGGCGAGACCTTCGAGGCCGCACGCGCCGCTGCGGCCCTCATCCAGGTTCGCTACGAAGAAGCAGCCGGCGACTTCGGCCTCGAAGAGCGCCGCGGAGCGGCCTACGCACCGCAGCGGACCAATGCAGGCTTCGATACGGATAGCGCAGTGGGCGATTTCGATGCGGCCTTTGCCGAGGCGGCGGTACGGATCGACATGACCTACCGTACGCCCTACCAGCACCACAATCCGATGGAGCCCCATGCGACATTGGCGATCTGGCAGGGTGACGACGTGACCATCCATACTTCGGCGCAGACCCTCTCGAACTTTCGAGCCGGCCTCGCTGCTACGCTCGGCATTCGCTCGAGCGCGTGCGCGTGATCAGCCGTTACATCGGTGGTGGTTTCGGCTCCAAACTCATCGTGCATGCCGATTCGGTGCTCGCAGCTCTGGCCGCGCGCATTCTGGGAAGACCCGTCAAGGTCGCCCTAACGCGCCAGCAAATGTTCGCCAATGCCGGGCACCGTGCGGAAATGCTCCAGAACGTTCGATTGGGCGCGAGCGCCGACGGAAAACTGCTGGCTCTCGGACACGATGTCTGGTCGGCAACCTCTCGAGTTGAGGAATTCTGCGAGCAGACGGCGGTCTTCGCCCGTTCGCTCTATGCCGCACCCAGTCGCCTGACCCGCCACCGGCTCGTTCCAGTCGACCTCAACAGAGGCGAGTGGATGCGGTCTCCGGGCGAGGCGCCGGGCATGCTCGCGCTGGAATGCGCCATGGACGAGTTGGCCGAGCGGCTGGGTCTTGACCCGATCGAGCTCAGGATCCGCAACGAGCCCGATCTCGATCCCGAGCGCGGGGTGCCGTTTTCGACGCGTAACCTCGTGACATGCATGCAGGAGGGGGCGCGGCGCTTCAGTTGGGAGCGGCGCAGGTCGGAACCGGGCAGCCTGCGCGAAGGCCGTAAGCTGGTTGGCTTCGGCATGGCCGCTGCGATCCGGCCAAACTACATCGGAGCGGCGGCGGCCTCGGTTCGGATCGACGCGGAGGGACGAGTGACCGCTCGCCTCGACATGACCGATATCGGTACGGGGACCTACACCATCCTGACGCAGATTGCCGCCGATGCCCTGGGCGTTCCGCTTGCGGCAATCACGATCGAGCTTGGGGATAGCCGCTATCCCTTGACGGCAGGCTCCGGCGGTTCCTGGGGAGCGGCAAGTGCCGGGACGGCCCTCTTGCGTGCGTGCGAAGCGCTGAAACGGAAGATCGTGAACGCGGTGCGCACGCAACCGGGTACACCGGCCCAGAATTCCGGGACTGACGACGTCACGATAGCCGCTGGAGCGGTCCGCTTCGGCGAACGGACGGAAGCGTTGGCGGAATTTATGCGGCGTGTCGCACCCCAAGGGCTCGACGCCACGGGTTCGGTCGAGGCCGGTGCGAGCACCGAGAGCTACCGCGCATTCTCGCAGCATTCCTATGGCGCGCATTTCGCCGAGGTCAGCGTCGACTGCGACACGGGAGAGATCCGTGCGAGGCGCTTGCTCGCCGTGATCGGCGCAGGCCGTATTCTCAATGCGAAAACGGCGCGTTCACAGATTCTCGGAGGTATGACCTGGGGTCTCGGCGCAGCATTGATGGAGGAATCCGTCCTTGACCGCCGCTACGGATGTTTCGTCAATCATGACCTTGCCGAGTACCACGTTCCAGTCAATAGCGACGTTCCAGACCTCGATGTGGTGTTCATCGAGGAGAACGATGACAAGGCCAACCCTTTCGGCGCGAAGGGTCTCGGAGAGCTCGGCGTTTGCGGTGCCGGCGCGGCGATCGCCAACGCGGTCTATAACGCCACCGGGGTAAGGGTTCGCGAGTTCCCGCTGACCCTGGACAAAGTCCTGCCGGGCTTGGCGACGGTTGCGCTTTGAATTCCGGCGAAAGCGGGCTGCGGACCCTTTCAGGTCGGTGTCGAGCCCATCACCAGACCTTCGATATCGTGTTTCTGCGTGACGGGGATCAGCTCATCGACAACCCTGCAGACGAGGTGCTGCTTCACCACAACGGGCAGGGCATCAAAGTAATCCTGAGTCACCATCATGTCGTGCAGTTCGGCGTGGCCCGCGCCGGGCGCGTCGACGCCGAGGACCATGACCGGGCGGGCGATCGGCGACGCATGTTCCGTACCCCGGTGGATCGTGAGCGCCGAGCGGCATGAAACATCGCCCAGCTTCGGATACTTGCGCGTCGCGAGCTCCTGAAACGCGGGCCACCTCTCCTTGGGCGGGAACATTTCATGCTTCCACTCCCTGCCGTCGAGCCACTGGGTGCCGGGCGCGATCTCGAACGGCCCCATATCCTCCGTCACGTCCACGCCGGTGAGGTTGAAGGCAAGCGAGGTGATGCGGCGCTCGACGTAGGTTTCGGGCGGCGAGGGGAAGTCGCGATGCCAGGGCTGGTACTTCGCCCCCTGAAACGGCACGTCGAAGCCGATCTCGACGATCTGGTAGTCGGGACCGAGCACCGCCTCGCACATGCCGGCCACCCACGGATGGGTGACGAGGTCGACGAAGCCGGAAAAATCCTGCGGATGGATCTCGACGTACCAGCGGCGCGGCCCACGGCCGACGGCGCCACCCGGCCGCTGAATCGCCGACCAGAAAGCCGTCATCATGTCCTCACGCATCGTTTCTGCCCATTCGCGCGAGAAGGCGCTCTTCAGTCCGGTGATGCCCTCCCGTTGCAAGGCTTCGACGGACGCGCTGAAATCGTAGCCCGACCGGGTTTCCTGTGTTGCTGTCGTAGTCATCACATCTCCTCTCGCTTTCGAATTGTCGCGGGCTTCACCAACCTGGCCGCATCTCAGACGTGTTCCTCGCCTGTTCGGCGTGACATCAATCGCGCCTGAAGAACGACGACGATCAGCAGGAAGCCGCCGCGGATGACGGACTGCCAGTAGGCCGAAAGGGAAATCCACCCGAGGCCGTTCTCGAAATTAAGGATGTTGAACACCATCGCGAGCAGAAGGGCGCCCGCAAGCGTCGCCCCCACCGAGCCCGAACCGCCTGTCAGAAGCGTACCCCCGACGACTACGGAGGCGATCGCGAAGAGTTCCCAGCCGACCCCTTCGGTGGGTTGGCCGGCTCCGAATTGCGAGGCGAGGATGACGCCTGCGAGCCCCGCCAGCGCGCCGGAACCGACATAGACGGCGGCGAGCGTCCGCCTCACCTTCAGGCCCATCAATGCGGCTGTAGCTTCGCCGTCGCCGATCGCCAGCACATGGCGGCCGACGGGCAGACGTTCGAGCACCAGCCAGCCTGCGACATAGACGAGAAGGGCGATCCAGGCGGGAATCGGAAAGCCAAGGAAGTCGTCCTGGCCGATCGAAGTGAAGCCGCTGTCATAGGAAACGGAGACCGACTGGTTTCCCGCAAGCAGCAAGCCGGTGCCATAGGCCGCAAGCATGGTCGCGAGGGTCGCGATAAACGGCTGGATGCGCATGACAGTAACGGTGAAACCGTTCAATGCTCCGACGGCAAAACCCGCCGCAATGCCGCCGAAGAGACCTGCGGCCCAATGATAGGGCGACAGAAGCGCGGCGACGACGCTCGCCATGGCCGCGGTACCGCCGACGGAGAGATCGATTCCCCCGGTTATGATGACGAAGGCCATGCCCAGCGCGATCAGCGCGAACATGGAGTTGTAACGCAGGAAGCTCAGGATGTTGTATTGCGACAGGAAGTTCTCGTAACGCAGCGCTCCGAACAGGATGAGGCCGAAGAGCGCCAGAATGACGCCGAGGCGGGCCATATCGCCGGGGGACTTGAGGGCAAGAGCCTTGAGGACTGAATTCATCGGCATTCTCCCTCACGACTTTCCGGCGCGCTGCTGGATGAACACCGCAAGTAAGATCAGTGCAGCCTTGACGATCAAGGCAGCCGCGTCCGGCACGCCATTGGCGAGCAGGGTGTAGCGCACCAGCTGGATGACAAGGGCGCCGATCACGGTGCCGACGATGTTTGCCCGTCCGCCGGTCAGAAGCGTGCCGCCGACCGCGACTGCGGCGATCGCGTCGAGCTCCATGCCGAGGCCTACGAGGTTCGCGTCGCTTGCGGAATTGCGCGCGACGACGATGAGGCCCGCCACCCCGGCAAGCGCGCCGCTGATCATGTAGACGAGCAGTTTGACGCGGTGGACGGGTATCCCGGTCAGACGGGCCGCCTTCTCGTTGCCTCCGACCGCTATGACCTGCCGCCCGAACACCGTGTAGCGGATTGCCGCCCAGGCGATCGCGGCGATCGCAATCATTAGGATCACCTGGGCGGGAATGCCGGCGACACGCCCCAGGGCGATGAACTGGAACCCTTCGTTCCGGAAGACCTGCAGGTTGCCGTTGGTCATCACCTGGGCGATGCCGCGGCCTGCGATGAACAGCACGAGGGTCGCGATGATCGGCTGGATGGCGAAACGGGTCACGAGCAGACCGTTGAAAAGACCGAGCAGCCCCGTGGCGACGACCGGCAGAACGAAGGCCAGCGCCACGGCGACGGGCATGGAGGAGACCGGAAACAGCGTCCCCATGAAGATCATCGGCGCAAGCGCGCCGCCGATCGCCATCAGTGAGCCGACCGAAAGATCGATGCCGCCGGTGGCGATCACGAGCGTCATTCCGATGGCAACGATCACGATCGTGGCGACCTGGGTGAGATTGACGTTGAGCGTCTGCAGCGACAGGAAGTTCGGAGTGAAGACGACGTTGAACAGGATCAGGGCCAGGAAGGCGGCGACTGTGCCGTAACGTCCGGCGAGCGTGAAGAAACGTTTGCCGGAGGGGACGGTGCCTGCGGTCGCCTGTGTCTCGATCGTCGTCATGCTATTCCACCTGATGTGCCATGGCGGCAAAGAGGGCGGCCTCGCTCAATTCCTTGCGCGGCAGCACGGCGACCGAGGTTCCGTCGCTGAGCACGGTCACCCGGTCGGCCGCCGCCAGCAATTCCTCCAGTTCGGACGAAATCATCAGCACGCCGAGGCCTTCGTCTGCGAGCCGGCGCAGGAGGCGCAGGATTTCGGATTTGGCGCCGATATCGATACCGCGGGTCGGCTCGTCGACAATCAGAAGCTTGGGATCGGTACAGAGCCAACGCCCGAGCAGGACTTTCTGCTGATTGCCGCCGGAAAGTTCCTTGATAGGCTGGTCGGGCGAGGTGCATTTGATGGCGAGCGCCGTGATGTAGCGCTCGACGATTTCATCCTGGCGGGCGCGATCGACGATGCCGGCGCGGGCGAGCTTCGGCAGAAGCGCGAGCGTCATGTTTTCGCGGATGCTCATATCGGGAATGATACCGTCGACCTTCCGGTCCTCGGCGACGAGCCCGATACCGTCGGCAATGGCGTCCGCGGGCTGGCGATAGGCGCGGGCTTCGCCATTGTAGCGAATTTCGCCGCGCTGCAGCCGGTCCGCGCCAAAAATCAGGTTGGCCGTTTCGGTTCGCCCGGAGCCGAGCAGGCCGGCAAGCCCGGAGATCTCGCCTTCGCGCACCGTAAGGCTCACATCCCGCACGCGAACGCCAGCGCCCGCATTCCGGACCGATAGCCGGACCGGTCGCTGCGCGCCCTCGTCCGCGTCCTTGGCGATCGCTTCGAAGGCCGCGAGTTCTTTGCCCAGCATATGGCGCACCAATGCGAGCTTCGGCATGTCCGCCATTGCGGCGGTCGCCACGGTCTTGCCGTCACGCATGATGGTGACCCTGTCGCAAATCCGGTAGAGCTCCTCGAGACGATGGCCGATGAAGACGACGGAAACGCCGCCGCGCTTGAGCGTCCTTATGGTGTCGAAAAGAATGCCGACTTCCCGCTCGTCGAGGGAAGAGGTCGGTTCGTCCATGATGACGAGGCGTGCCTTCTGCGTCACGGCGCGCGCGATAGCGACCATCTGCCGGGTAGCGGCGCTGAAGCCGGCGACAGGTTGATCGACGTCGATTTCCAGATTGAAGGCCCGCAGGACGGCGGCGGCGCCATCGCGCATCGCGCGCCGGTCGATCAAGCCGAAGCGGCGGGGTTCGCGCGACAGATAGATGTTCTCGGCGACGGAGCGCTGGGGGGCGAGGTTGATCTCCTGGTAGATCGTCGCGATGCCGCGGGCCTGGCTCTCCGCCGGCATGCTGAAGGATACGCCCTCTCCCGCAAAGACGACCGCACCCTCGTCGCGCCGGTACGCGCCGGTCAATATCTTGATGAGGGTCGACTTGCCCGCGCCGTTCTGACCGACGAGTGCCATCACCTCGGCTTCCCCGACTTCGAGAGAAGCCGCACGAAGCGCCGGAATGCCGTTGAACGATTTGCAGATGCCCTGCATGGACAGAAGCATAAGTCCTCCCGATGCCGATCTGTCTTTATCGCGGCCGATTTCGCAGCGATTGCGGACTTCGCCAACCGACCGAACGATCCCGCCGGTTGGCGAAGAATGTCAGTAGGCGTTGGCGAGTTCGGCAGCCGCGTTTGACGAGTCGTAGAACTTGTCCTCGTTTATGACCATGGGATCGATCTTCTCGCCCTTGGCGTAACGCAGCATCGTCTCGAAGGCCTTGGGTCCGAAGCGTGGGTTGCACTCGACCACCGCAGCGATCTTTCCGTCGATGACCGCCTGAACCGCCTCCTTGCCGCCGTCGATCGACAAGACCAGCACATCCTTGCCCGGGACCTTGCCCGCCGCCTCTATTGCCGCAATGGCACCGATCGCCATCTCATCATTGTGGGCATAGACGATGTCGGCATCCGGGTGCGCCTGCAACAGGGCCTCGGCGACCTGCCGGCCCTTGTCGCGTGCGAAATCGCCCGACTGAGAAGCGACGATCTCGAAGCCGCCTGCCGCCTTGATCGTCTCGTCGAAACCTTTCTTGCGGTCGTTGGCCGGCGACGAGCCGGTCGTTCCCTCGAGCTCGATGATCTTCGATTTGCCGTTGGCATTCTTGACCAGCCACTCGGCGATGCGCTTGCCCTCTTCGATGAAATCCGAGCCGATGAAGGTCACGTAGTCCTCGCCAGCCTTGGCAAGCGACGGATCGACGCTGCGGTCGAGCAGAATGACGGGAATGCCGGCCTTCTTGGCGGCCATGACGGCGGGGATCAACGGCTTTTCTTCGCGCGGCGCCAGGAAGATCAGGTCCACGCCCTGGGCGATCATGGAGTTGACGTCGGCCACCTGCTTGGCCGCGGACCCGGCAGCGTCCGTATAGACGAGTTGATGGCCGAGCCTCTCAGCCTCGGCTTTCATGCTGTTTGTCTGGGCGATGCGCCAGGGATTGTTGGATTCCGTTTGCGCGAAACCGACCTTATAGGTCTCCTTCTGCGCCAGTTTTGGCAGTTCCGCGAAAGCGACGGTGCCGGCGATGGCGATTGCGCCGGCCGCCGTGGCCGCAAGCATGAACGCGCGACGTGAAATCCTGTTCATCGTGTTCTCTCCTCCCGGTTTGCCGGTACTCCTCCACCGGCTGCGAGCAACTTTATGCTTCACACGGGAAAACCTTGCGCTAATATTATTAGCAGTCAAGGCTAAAGTTATTAGCACATGCACAAATTGAATGCGGCGTTGCAGCGCCGGACAGGGGAACGAAATGGCAAAGGGCAATGGGGGCGATGCGTCGCCTAAGGAAGCGGGCGGCGGCCGGCCGACCATGACCGACGTGGCGCGCATCGCCGGTGTCTCGCAATCGAGCGTTTCCCTCGTGCTCAATGAAATGTCCGGAGCCCGCATTTCGGCCGAAACAAGGGCGCGCGTGCGCGAAGCGGCGCGCAAGATCGGGTACAGGCTGCCGAATACCCGTCAGGATCTCGCCCGCGCTCCGGCGATCGAAAAGGATACGATAGCCTTCATCGTAGACGAGATATCGACCAGTCCGCACCCGGTGGTCAGCCTCGACGGAATTCGCGACTACGCCTTCGAACAGGGCCTGCTCGTTTCCGCTCACGCGACCCGTTCCAACCCCGACCTGGAGAGCGCCGTGCTGCGCGCCGTATTGCGCGATCCGGCAATCGCTGGAGTGATTTATGCGACGATCTTCACACGAAAGGTGAGCGTGCCGCGCGAACTGGCAAGCGTCCCCACCATCCTGCTGAACTGCTATGCCGAGCCGCGCCAGCACATGGCGATCGTACCCGGAGAGGTCGCCGGAGGCTTCGCGGCGACGGCGCATCTGACTTCCCTCGGACACCGGCGCATCGGCTTCATCAACGGCGAACCTTGGATGGATGCGGCAATCGATCGGCTCAAAGGCTACAAGCAGGCGCTGGCCACCGCCGATATCGCCTATGACGAATCGCTGGTGCGCAATGGCGACTGGCTTCCCTTGCGCGGCTACGAGGCTGCGCTCGAGCTGCTTGCCATCGACAATCCGCCGACCGCCATCTTCTGCGGCAACGACCTGATGGCGATCGGGGCGCTCGAAGCAGCTTCGGAGCGCGGGCTTCGCGTGCCGCATGACCTTTCGGTAATGGGTTACGACGACCAGGAACTCGCCCGCTACACGCATCCGCCGCTTTCGACGCTGGTGCTGCCGAACTACGAAATGGGCCAGAAGGCGGCGGAAATGCTGATCGACATGGCGATACACGGAAAGAACCCGCGCCCGATGACGATCAAGGTGGATGGCCCTCTGGTAGAACGGGGAACGACGGCAGCCATCCCCGAGAGGATGGCTGGACGTGCTCTTGCCTTGCGCGAGGGGTGAGGCGGCGTCGAAGTGGGTTGAGGCTACGCACTTTCGGACGGAAAGCCGCTAAACGCTTTTCCTGGAAGTGGTCTATTTCAGGAAATCGGCGCGGTGCGGCGTGAAGCTGTCGATCAGCCGGCCGGCCTCCAGCGCCTTTACGCCATGGACCACGCCCGATGGAGCAATGAAACTGTCGCCGGTGGAAAGAACCTGCGTGCGCTCGCCGACGGTGACTTCGAACTTGCCCTCTGCGATATAGCTCCCCTGCACATGAGGGTGTGAGTGGAGTGCGCCGATTCCGCCTTTCTCGAAGGCGAATTCGACCAGCATCAACTCGTCGGTATGCAGGATCACCCGACGCCGATTGCCCTGTCCAAGGTCTACCCATTCGCCTTCATCGCCACGGGCAAAAAGTTTCGTGTCCATCATCTTCTTCTCCTATCTGGCGAGCCAGCCGCCGTCGACCGGAACGACGGCGCCATGCATGTAGTCGGAGGCCGGTGCGAGCAGGAAGACCGCCGCATCGCCGATGTCGTCCGGCGTGCCCCAGCGCCCGGCGGGGATACGTTCCAGAATGGAGGCGCTGCGTTTTTCGTCGGCGCGCAGTGCTTCCGTGTTGTTGGTGACGACGTAGCCGGGGGCCACAGCATTCACATTGATGCCCTTGGCAGCCCATTCGCATGCCAGCAATCGGGTGATGCCGAGAGCTCCGTGTTTGGATGCGGTATAGGAAGCGACGCGGATGCCGCCCTGAAATGACAGCAGCGAAGCGATGTTGACGATCTTGCCGCGGCTTTCCTCGGCAATGATCCGGCGCCCGAAAGCCTGACTGAGGAAGAACAGCGAACGCAGATTGACGTCGATGACATCATCCCAGTCGGCTTCGGTGAAATCTACCGCGTCGGCGCGACGGATGATTCCCGCATTGTTGACCAGGCCCTGCAGCGGGCCATGCGCGTTCCACAACCCGTCGATGAGGGAACGTGTGGCTTCGCGATCGGCAAGATCGGCATGGGCCGGGATGAAAGTTCCACCGGCGTCGGTGACCTTCTTTTCGGTCTCGTCCATGGCGGAACGGCCTACACCGATGACCGTGCCGCCCGCCCTGGCGATCGACACCGCGATACCCTGTCCGATCCCTGTATTGGCACCGGTGACGACGACACGGCGGCCCGCAAGGCTGAAGCGCGACGGTACGCTCATCGCAGCGTCTCCATCGGCACCATCTCCACATCGGTATAGTCGATATTGTCGCCGGCCATCGCCCAGATGAAAGCGTAGTTTGCGGTTCCGCAGCCCGAATGGATCGACCAGGGCGGAGAAAGCACGGCCTCCTCCCTGGCCATTACGATGTGCCGGGTTTCGCTCGGTTCGCCCATGAGGTGCAGGACGCGGGCGCTGTCATCGAGGTCGAAATAGAGATAGGCCTCCATTCGCCGGTCGTGCACGTGGCACGGCATGGTGTTCCAAACCGACCCCGGGGCAAGCTGAGTCATGCCGACGACCAACTGGCAGGTCTTCACGCCTTCGGGGTGGATGAACTGGAAGATCGAACGTTCGTTCGATGTGGCCGCACTGCCGAGGTCGAGCCGTTTGGCGTCCCCGATGCGGATATGGCGCCTTGGCAGCGCCTGGTGAGCAGGCGCACTGAGCAGGTAGAATTTGGCGGGCACGGCCGGGTCCTCGGACGAGAAGGTGACGTCCTCGCCCATGCCGGCATAGGCCATGTCGCGCGGCTCGAGGCGGAAGCTTTCGCGATTCATCTCGATACGGCCGGGGCCGCCGATGTTGACGGCGATGAGCTCGCGCCGCTCGAGAAAGCGCGCCGTACCCGTCGGACGGATGGTCTCGAGAGCCAAGGGCTTGTCGACCGGCATCGCACCGCCGACGATCATGCGGTCGTAGTGGCTATAGGTGAGCGAGATCCGCCCCTGCCGGAACAGATCGCCAATGTGAAAATTCGCACGCAAGGCATCGGTGTCCATGCGGGCTGCTGCTGCCGGGTCGACGGCGTAACGAATGGTGTAGTCGATATGGCTTGCGGTCATCGGCTCACGGTCCTTGGATTAGGGCACTTCCAGGAAAAGTATGTAACGGTTTCCGTCCAGGAGTGCGTAGTTTCAAGTGTTGGAACGTTCCGCTGCTTCGATAGGCAGCGAAAACGCTCTAGGGGTGGGCAATCAGACGCTGCGCTTGGCGGCGCCCCAGGCAGCCTGCTGTCCGCTCAGCCGGACACGGTAGCGTTCCTGGCTCGCGGCCAGATGGGCGCGCATGGCGGCGCGCGCCGCTTCCGGATCACTTTCGGAAATCGCCTTCAGGATGGCCAGATGCTCGCGCTGGAGGCTTTCCTGATATTCCCGAGAAAGCACGCTTTCGGTGCCCCAGGGTGAGGCCACGTCGCAAGGGATAGCCCGCAGGCCCAGTGCATCGAGAACCTCGACGTAATAGGGATTGTTGGTCGCAGCCGCGATCGCCCGGTGGAAGGCAAAGTCGCTCTTTCCGGTTGCCTCGCCGCGCTCGAGCAGGCGATCGAATTCGAAGAAGGCCTCCTGGATCTGGGCCTCCTGGGCGCTATTGCGCCGAAGCGCAGCAAGACCCGCGCTCTCGATCTCGAGCCCCATGCGCACCTCGATGACGTTGAGCGCATGGGAGATCTTGTTGCCGACGTCGAGGCTGATCGAGCCGAAGGCAAGCGTCGGGTGGTCCATGACGAAGACGCCGGCACCCTGCCGCGGCTCCACGAGGCCGTCCGCGGCAAGGGTTGCAATCGCCTCGCGCACCACGGTGCGGCTGACGCCGAAGAACTCGCTCATCCGGCTCTCCGTCGGCAGCTTCTGGCCGGGTTGTATTTCGCCCTTCAGAACCTGCTCCCTGATTGCGTTCGCGACGCGCTCGGAGAGCTTCGGTTTGCGTTCGGTCAGAAGATCCATGCGGTGTGTCACCCTTTGAAGACGGCCGGCAGCCATAGAGAAAGGGCCGGAACATAGGTGACGAGCCCGAGCACGATCAACCCGGCCAGGTAGAACGGCCATATGCTGCGCATCGCCTCCCAGACGGAGATCTTCCCGACTGCACAGGCGACGAACTGCACGGCGCCCACAGGCGGCGTGTTGAGTCCGATGCCGAAGTTTAGGATCATGATGACGCCGAAATGGACCGGGTCGACGCCGTAGGCCATGGCGACCGGCAGGAAGATCGGGGTGCAGATGATGATGGTCGGGCCCATGTCCATGAAGGTGCCGAGGAACAGCATCAGAACGTTGAGCAATAGGAGTATGATGATCGGATTTTCCGAGATCGTGTTCATCCAGTCGATCAGCGCTGCGGGCACTCTCAGGAACGCCATCAACCAGGAGAAGGCGGCCGCCATGCCGATGATGAGCAGGACCATGGCCGTCGTGCGCACGGCCGCGAAGGTTGCCTGGACGAAGTCCTGCCAGGTCATCTGCCGATAGACGAAGACGGTCACCGCAAGCGCATAGAGAACGGCGATGCAGGAACTCTCGGTCGCGGTGAACACACCCGAACGTACGCCCCCGAAGATGATGCCGATGAGCAGGAGGCCGGGCGTCGAAATCAGCAGGTAGCGCCCGACCCTGGCGAACCCGGGGAAGACCTCGGTCGGATAGCCGCGCCGGCGCGCAACGAAATAGGCGGTGGCCATCAGTGCGGCAGCGTAAAGGAGGCCGGGAAGGATGCCGGCGGTGAAGAGATCTGCGATCGAGATCTTTCCGCCTGCCGAGATCGAGTAGATGATCATGTTGTGCGAAGGCGGCAGCATCAGCGCGATCAAGGCCGCCATCGAGGTAACGTTGACGGCGTAGTCCGCGCCGTAACCGCGCTGTTTCATCTGCGGAATCATGAGCCCGCCTACAGCGGCCGCTTCCGCCACGGCCGAGCCGGAAATGCCGCCGAACAGCGTTGCGGTGACGATGTTGACCTGACCGAGCCCGCCCCGGATGTGCCCGACCAGTGAAGCCGCGAAGGCGACGATCTTCTGGGCGATCCCGCCACGCACCATCAGATCGCCGGCATAGATGAAGAAGGGAATGGCAAGCAGCGAAAACACGCTCATGCCGGAATTGAGCCGCTGAAAGATCACCAGCGGCGGCAGCCCCAGATAAAGAACCGTCGCGAAGGACGCGACGCCGAGGCAGAAGGCGATCGGCGTGCCGATCAACATCAGCAGCGTGAACACGCCGAAGAGGATCATCATGTCCATCGCGTCAGGCCCTTATTTCAGCAGTTTCGAGTTCGGCAGCAACCTCCGCCGGCGGCATTTCGTCGAGAAGGTCGTCGATCGGTTCCCCGGCAAGGCGGAGGACGATGCGCTCCAGCGCGAACAGGCAAACGAGAACGCCGCCCGCGACGAGCGGCACGTAGCTCCAGCCGCCGGAAATCTGCAGCGAAGGCAGGATGGTGTTCCAGGTGAGAGCGACGAGCTGCCCGCCATACCAGATCATGCCGATGCCGAAGGCGAGCGCGACGATATCGGAGATCATGCGCAGCCAGATCTTGCCGCCCTTCGGCACCACATAGAGCAGCACGTCGAAGCCGAGATGATAGTTTTCGCGCACGCCGACGGCGGCACCGAGAAAGATGAACCAGCTCATCAGCATGACGGCGCCGGGTTCGGTCCAGCTCGGCGAGTCGTTCAACACGTAGCGGCAGAACACCTGCCACGCTACGATGAGCGTCATCGCGACGAGGCCCACACCCGCCATCCAGAGCGAGAGAGTTCCCAGCCAGGAGAGGCCCCGGCCCAATTTTGCCAATCCGTTAGACAAGGTTTCATTCCTATCGAAAGGGACGGGCAGGCTGCTGCTGCGGCCTGTGCGCTAAGGCGCATGGCCACAGCAGGCCTGCCCGTCTGACTCGTCACTGTACTGCGCGTACGTCCTCGACCATCTTCTTCAGGACCTCATCGGTGACGTGCTTCTCGTAGACCGGCTTCATCGCATCGATGAAACCCTGCTTTTCGGGCGTGGTGATCTTCGCGCCGGCCGCTTCGACCTTCACACGCGACTCCTTCACCTTGGCGGCCCAGAGCTCACGCTGCTTGGCAACACTGTCCTTCGCAGCCTGCTTGAAGATCTCCTGGTCTTCCGGCGTGAGCTTGTCGAAGGCGGCCTTGTTCATGACGAATACCTCCGGAAGGATGGTGTGTTCGTCGAGCGAATAGTTCTTGGCTACTTCGAAATGCTTGGCGGTGTCGTAGCTTGGAAAATTGTTCTCCGCGCCGTCGATGACGCCCGTTTCGATTCCCGAATAGACTTCGCCGTAGGGCATCGGGGTAGCGTTCGCCCCGAGTGCTGCCACCATGTCGACGAAGATGTCCGACTGGATGACGCGGAACTTCAGGCCCTTCATGTCCTCAACCGTATTGATCGGCTTCTGCTTGTTGTAGAAGGAACGCGCGCCCGCGTCATAGAAGGCAAGCACCACCACTCCGGCGCCTTCGAAGGCCTTCTTGATCTGGTCGCCAATCGCGCCGTCCATCACCTTGTGCATGTGCTCTTCCGAACGGAAGAGGTAGGGCAACGCCGGAACGATCGATTCCTTCACCGTTCCGTTGAAGGGCGCCATCGATACGCGGTTCAGTTCGATAACACCGGAGCGCACCTGCTCGATCGTGTCCTTTTCCTCTCCGAGCTGCGCGGAGTGATAGACCTCGACGGAGTAGCGGCCGGCCGTGCGCTCCTTGACCAGTTCGCCGAAATACTTGACCCCTTCGACCGTCGGATAGCCGTCCGGATGCGTGTCGGACGAGCGCAGCACCGTCTGAGCATTGGCTGCATTGCCCATGAATGACGCGGCGACCAATAGACCCGCCGCCAGTTTGACCAGGATTTTCATGCTTTTCCTCCCGTTGCATGATGTGAATTCTCAGAGCCGGTACGCCTCCTTCGCGAGACCATAGGCAAGGTCCCGCGCAAGCTCGTACGCCTCATCCTCCCGCAGGCGATGTTCCGCGACCAGACGCGCGAGAAATGCGCAGTCGACCCGGCGCGCGATGTCGTGGCGCGCGGGAATGGACGGAAACGCCCTTGTGTCGTCGTTGAAACCGACGGTGTTGTAGAAGCCCGCCGTCTCGGTGGTCATCTCACGGAAGCGTCGCATACCCTCCGCACTGTCGTGAAACCACCATGCGGGTCCGAGCTTCAGCGCCGGATAGACCCCGCCAAGCGGCGCAAGCTCGCGCGCATAGCTCGTCTCGTCCAGCGTGAAGAGAATGACAGTCAGATCGCGCTCGAGCCCGACCGCGTCGAGCAACGGTTTGAGCGCGGTCACATAGTCCGTGCGGGTCGGAATATCGAAGCCCTTGTCGCGGCCGAACTTTGCCAGAATCGCGGGCGAGTGGTTGCGGAACGAGCCCGGATGAATCTGCATTACGAGCCCATCGTCCAGACTCATCTTCGCCATCTCGGTCAGCATCTGCGCCCGGAACAGGCGCCGCTCGTCGGCATTCGCCTTGCCCAGCCGCACCTTGTCGAAGAGTGCCGCGGCCTCCGCTTGCGGAAGGTTGGCCGTGTCTGCGGTCGCATGGCCGTGATCCGTCGAGGTCGCGCCGAAATCCTTGAAATAGGCGCGGCGTGTGCGGTGGGCGTCCAGATAGCCCGACCACGTTCCGGTGTCGGCGCCGGTGATATCGCCGAGTTTATCGAGATTGGTCGGGAAACCCTGGAAATCCGGATCGACCACCGCGTCGGGACGGTAGGCGGGGACGACCCGTCCTTTCCAGCCGCTTTCCAGGATCTTCGCGTGCCATCCCAGATCGTCCAGGGCGCTGTCGGTCGTGGAGATCACCTCGATATTGAACCGCTCGTAGAGCGCGCGCGGGCGATAATCCGGGCGCGTCAGGCATTCGGCGACGTGGTCGTAAAGTCGGTCCGAACTGGCTGCGGAGGGCAGTTCGTCGATGCCGAACAGCTCTGACAGCGTATAGTCGAACCAAAGCCGCGTCGGCGTGCCGCGAAAGAGATGGTAGTTCTCGCAGAAACGCCGCCAGATCGCGCGGCCATCCGTCTCGACCGGCGAACCGTCGAGCGCCGGAACGCCGAGCTCTTCCAGCCTGATGCCCTGGCTGAACAGCATGCGGAACACATAATGGTCGGGCACGATGAGAAGTTGGGCGGGGTCTGGGAAAGCTTCGTCCAGCGCATACCAGCGCGGCTCCGTGTGCCCATGCGGGCTGACGATCGGCAGACCGCATACTTCGGCATATAGCCTCCGCGCCAGCGCACGCGTGCGCTCTTCGGCCGGAAACAACAGATCTGGATCGATCAGTCCCCTCATCACTCTCCCGCTCCTCCAACAGGTACTCTATGGCTACGGCTTGTAAAATATATTGTCAACATACAAACTTCATGAAGTTGTATGATGACTTTCTTGCCGCGCATCGATGCGGGGTGTAGATCGAGATCCGGGGGAACTTTGGCTGAGGGGGTGACGGAATGAAAAAGACGCGCATCGGCGTGATCGGGCTCGGCATGGCGGCTGCGCCGCATGCCAAAAGCCTGCTGGACCTCAACGAGAGAGTTGAGGTCGCTGCCGCCTTCAGTCCCACGGCCGCGAGGCGGAATGCCTTTTCCGATTCCTATGGTTTCACGACTTGCGACTCCGCCGAGACGATCTTCCATGATCCCTCGATCACAGCCGTCATGATATTGACGCCGCCGAGCACCCATCTCGATCTGGTGCGGCAGGCTGCCGAAGCGGGCAAGCATGTGCTTCTCGAAAAGCCGCTGGAGATCACGCCGGAGCGATCGGAAGCCCTGGTGACGGTGGCAGAGCGCGCCGGGATAAAACTCGGCATCGTGCTTCAGCATCGCTTTCGCACGGTCAGCCAGGAACTTGCGAGGCTCATCGATGAAGGCCGCCTCGGCCAAATCGTCAGTGCTTCGGCCCGGCTGCACAACTGGCGGCCGCAAAGCTATTACGATCAACCGGGCCGGGGTACACGGGCTCGCGACGGCGGCGGCGTGCTTCTCACCCAGGCCATACACACGCTCGACCTTCTCGTTTGGCTCGCTGGCCTGCCGGAAGAGGCCAGGGCCTATGCGGCGACGAGCGGGATCCACCGCATGGAAACCGAAGACCTCGCGATGGCAGCGATCCGCTTCTCCGGCGGCGCGATCGGGACCGTGAGCGCGACCACCTGCGCTTATCCCGGCTATCCGGACGAGATAGACATAATCGGAACACGCGGCATGGCGCGTCTGGGCGGCCGGCTTCTTGCCGTTTCCTTCCACAACGGAACGGAACTCTCAGTCGAGGACGAGGCCGCGGGTGGTGCCGGCGCCGATCCGATGGCATTCCCGCATCACCATCACCGTGCGGTCCTTGCCGACTTTCTCGATGCCGTCGAAAGTAACGGCGAACCGCGCGTCAACGGGCGCGAGGCACTGAAGGTCCACCGGCTCATTGATGCGATTCTCGGCGCTTCGGAAAGCGGGCAGGCGCACCGCGTCTGAGCCGTCGCGTCCCGGAACAAGCTATTTTCCGCGGCGTTGGATATGCATGCAGCGAGGCGGAGGCCGGGTTCCGTCACCGGGCGGGCGTTGATTCATGGGTGCGAACGAAATCGAACTTGCCGAGAAGCTGGAGGCCGCGGAGCCGGGCAGGGGGCGTGCAGCCGATACGCCCGCTGATATCCCCGCCAAGGGGATGCGGGACGTCTTCTGGCGGGTGTTTTCCGAAATAGGCGAAGAGCGGGTCATGCTGATAGCCGCGGGTGTAAGCTTCTATCTTCTGCTGTCGCTCTTTCCTGCGCTGGGTGCCCTCGTCTCGATCTACGGGCTCGTCGCGGACCCATCCGAAATCGGCACCCATGTCGGTATCCTGCAGGCGCTTCTGCCGGCAGACTCCTACGGGCTGATCATGGACCAGTTGGAGACCCTGACGACGCAGAAGCCGTCCACTCTCGGCATCGGTTTCTTCGTGAGCCTGTCGATCTCCCTGTGGTTGGCAGCCAACGGCATCGCCGCCCTCTTCGATGCGATGAACGTGGCCTATGGAGAAAGGGAAAAGAGAGGCTTTCTGTCGAGAACCCTCCTGTGCCTCGCGTTCACCTTCGCGGCACTCCTCTTCGCGGTCGCGCTGATCGCGGCGATCGGCGTCGTGCCAGCCGTACTGGCCTATGTGTGGGTCGACCGTTGGGTCGAGCTCGTGACCCGAGCGGCGAGATGGCCCGCGGTACTGCTCCTCGTCACCTTCGGCACCATCCTCATCTATCGTTTCGGGCCGAGCCGCGAGCGGGCGAAACTGCGGTGGCTGAACTGGGGCGCGGTGTTCAGCACCTTGTTTTGGTTGGCCGCCTCATGGCTCTTTTCTTATTACCTGGAACATTTCGCCAACTACAACGCGACATACGGCGCTCTCGGCGCGCTCGCCGGTCTCATGACATGGGTGTGGATCTCGGTGATGATTCTCATCATCGGCGCACTCATCAATGCCGAACTCGAACACCAGACGGCGGTCGATTCGACGACGGGCAAGCCGCTCCCGTTGGGCGAGCGCGGTGCTCACGTCGCCGACACCATCGGCAAGGCGGCCGACTGATCAGCCGCAGCATGCGCCGGTTCGCATCGCAAGGAACAATCGCCGCTTCTTACGCATTTCAGGAAGACCGGGACTTGCGGTACTGGAGGATTATGCCATGGCAGATCGTGACCTCTTGGGTCTGGCGGCCAGCGCGAAGATCGGCGGGCATCCGATCCATCCGATGCTCGTTCCCTTTCCGATCGCGCTTCTTGTCGCAACGTTCATATGTGACATCGTTTATCTTGCGAACGGAAATTCATTCTGGGCAGACGTGTCTATGTGGTCGCTGGGTGCAGCCATCGTGATGGCAGCCCTCGCTGCTCTCGCCGGACTGACGGATTTCCTCGGGAATGCCCGTATTCGAGCGATCAACGATGCCTGGAAGCACATGATCGGAAACATTGTCGTCGTACTCTTCGCGATCGCCGGTTTTTGGCTGCGTTATGAGAACGGTTCCGTTGAGGCCGTCTGGCCCTGGGGCTTTCTACTGTCTCTCGTCACCGTCCTGCTGCTTCTCTACACCGGCTGGAAAGGCGGGGAGCTCGTCTATCATCATCGGGTCGGCATGGACCCCGAGGCTGAGGACGGCGCTGCCACGCCGTCCATGACAAGGCACAGGACGAAGCACATCTAAGAGGCCCTGTCGAGCCAGGCGGCAACCAGCCGATTTGCGGTTGCCGCCCGTATCATTCTATTCGCTGCGGTCGTAGAAGAACTGGATCCCAGGCGTGCCGTCCGTTTCGATGAACAGGCTCATGAAAGCGGGGACGGTTTCACTGCGCTTCCATTCCCTCTGCAGCCCGCAAAAGAGCTGGACGGCGCCGGCCTGCTCGACGCGACGCAACGCGGCGTCGTGCGCGGCAACCGACGTGCCGCCGACCGCATCCACCCGCACATAAACTTCATAGCCTTCCGCCAACGGATTGAATGCCGGGAAGGTCAGGCAAGCCTCGGTCCAGAGCGCCGTCATGATCAGCTTCTTGCGGCCGGGGTCGTCGACCGCCTTGCGGAATTCGACATCCTCCCAGCTGTTGATGCTGGTGCGGTGGTAAATCGGGTAGCCGTCCAGCGCTTTCGGAATATGCGGAACGGGCGGCTTGTTGAGCCCGGTCTGCACGTTGACCGTGGAATGAACGACCGGCAAACCGTTTTGCGGTCGCCCGGTCCGGTGCGGAAGTTCCACTCTCCGCCAGGTAGAGACGGTGCGGGCGCGTCAGCCGTCCCAGCTCCGAAAAAGCCCATGTCCGTGGGATTGAAGGTGTCACCGCAAACATTGCCCGCAAAAGCTTTGCGATCTCCAACGTAGCGTCCTAACAATAGAACGATGAAAGACTTGAACGACCTCTATTACTTCGTCCAGGTGGTCGACCACGGCGGCTACGCCGCTGCCGTGCGCGCCAATGACATTCAGAAGTCGGAGCTCAGCCGGCGCATCCAGCAATTGGAAGAACGGCTGGGTGTGCGACTGCTAAACCGGTCTTCCCGTCGCTTTTCCGTGACCGAGATCGGACGCGAATATTATGATCGCTGTGTCGCCATGCTGGTCGAGGCCGAGGCGGCCGACGAGATGATCGCGCAAGTCCGCTCCGAGCCGCGCGGCATCGTCCGCGTGAGTTGCCCGGTGGCGCTGATCAACTTCGCTGCCGACGATGATGGTTTGGCGCCAGGTCGAATCGGGCCAACTCGTTCACGTCCTGCCGGACTGGCGCCCACCCGCCGGCATCGTCCATGCCGTTTTCCCTTCGCGCCTCGGACTGCTGCCTTCAGTGCGGCCACTGCTTGATTTCCTGGCGGCGGAATGCGCCGAGGCGAGGAAGCGGGCTGTCGTCTAGGGTGGTTCCACGGAACATTTCCGCCCGTTCAGCCATTCTACAAAGCTCAAGGGCGAGGTCTAAGCTTTGGATCAACCACCAGTTCGACCGGACGGATTGCAGATCGAAGAGCATCGCGCTTTTCAGGAGTCTTTCTGGAAAGTAGAGCGCGTCGCATGGATTGTTTTTGGCCTGACGTTGCTTGCCGCCGTCCTGGGCGTTACGGGCTCGCGGGGCTGGCTTCAGAGACAAGCCGTGACGTTCGCCGGCGGCTCTGTCGATGTGCCGCGTTTCAGCCGCTGGGAGGCGTCCGACACGCTGAACGCGTCATTGGCCGGCGGCGGGAACGAACGTCGCCTGATCTTGTCGCCTGAATTCTTCAGGAGCTTTCAGGTGGAGGACATGGATCCGCCACCGATCGCCGCCGAAGCAGGCAATGAAGGGCTGGTATACCGCTTCCGGTCCGCTTCGCGACAGCCCCTTGTGCTGACTCTGCACCTTCGCGCCCAAAGTCCGGGTGTCGTTTCCTATCGAATAGGCATGGATGACGAGCCAGCGCAGGCAGTGCGAACGATCGTCTGGCCCTAGAGCGGGATGAGGAAAAGTGTGCGCGGTTTTCCGCCCGCATCCCGCTCTAACTTTTTGGAATCGGTCACGTTAATGCTTTTAGGTCGACCCGACCTAAAAGCATCGTGATCTAGGAGATACGTCATGGACTCCGTCGTTCGCGGTATTACGATCTATTTTATACTCCTTGCCGCGCTCCGGCTTTCCGGCCGGCGCACGGTTGCTCAGATGACGACCTTCGACTTCGTGCTGCTGCTCATCATCGCGGAGACGACCCAGCAGGCCTTGCTTGGCGACGACTTCTCCATTGTCAACGCAACATTGCTCATCCTGACGCTCTTCGGCGTCGATATCGTTCTCTCCTACCTCAAGCAATGGTCGCCGAAGATCGCTCTGTTCCTCGACGGAACGGCGACGGTGCTCATCGCAGACGGCAAGGTCGACGAACGTGCCTTGAAAAGAGCCCGGGTCAACATCGAGGACATACTTGTCGCCGCCCGGGAGCAGCAGGGCCTGGCTCGCCTCGACCAGATCAAATTCGCGGTTCTCGAGGCCGACGGGGGCATAAGCATCATACCGAGATGACGCGGGGCTCGGTTCCGGAAGAGGGCGAAATGACATCCTTACTATTTCGATCTCACCGTGCAACGGTACTCCCCCTTGACACAAGCGATCTTGGGTGAGGAGCACTCGGCCACTCCGCCGGTCAACGAACAAACAGAGCATTGGTCATTAAACTCGAGGCAATCGGGATTGGCATCAACGAAATTCTTCATGCCAAGGCTTTGCCTTCGATCTTCTCTCTTTTCGTGCTGCATATTCCCAGCGCTTGCCGGAAGATACGGAATAGCCGCAAACAAAAATATGCCGGTTATTCGCAGCGTCGCAGGTTTCATGATCCAGCTCTTCTAAATCCGAAAACGCACGACGAGAGCATGGAGCACTTCTTATGAGAAAATAAGCTGCGCCGTGAAATAAGGGTTTCACATCGCGATGCCGAATAGCGGAGAATGCAAGGAACAAGCCAACGCTTAGCGTGTTCGAATGCCATCCGCGATCGCCCGCCGGTAAGGCCGATCAGGGGCACGGCGAACTTTCGAACGCGCGAGGACAATCAGATGAAATCCGGTGACGCAAAGAGGGGAACCGACGAACAGGCACAAGAAGCGGGCAGGGGACGCGCGGCCGACAGCCCGGGCGAAATTCCCGCGAGGGGCCTGCGTGACGTCTTCTGGCGCGTGGTTTCGCAGATCAGCGAGGACAGGATTTCGCTCATTGCGGCCGGCGTCACCTTTTATGTGCTCCTCTCCGTATTTCCAGCGTTGGCCTCGCTCGTTTCCATCTACGGTCTCGTTTCCGATCCGGCCACGATCGCAGAGCAGGCTACGTTGCTCGCGGCCGTCCTTCCGGCCCAGTCGCTTCAAATGATGACCGATCAATTGGAAACCCTGTCGTCCCAGAAAACCTCCAGCCTGAGCTTCGGCTTCATAGCCGGACTGCTCTTCGCGCTCTGGAGCGCACGCAACGGCGTGGGGGCGCTCTTCGAGGCGATGAATATCGCTTACGACGAGACCGAAAAGCGCAGCTTCATCCGGCTGACTCTATTGAGCATCGGCTTCACGCTGGCCGGTTTGATCCTGACCGCCGTCCTCATCGCGGCCATCGCGGTATTGCCGGCAGTGCTGGCCTTTCTCCACCTGGAACTGGAAGGTCTTCTCAGATTCGTACGCTGGCCCGTGATGCTGTTGCTCATAGCGGCGGGCATCACCCTGATCTATCGCTACGGTCCGAGCCGGGAGCCAGCCAAACTCAGGTGGCTTACCTGGGGTGCGGCCCTGAGCACGATCTGCTGGCTCGTCGCATCCCTGGCGTTCTCGTATTACATCGACAATTTTGCGAACTACAATGCCACGTATGGCGCTCTCGGTGCGCTGATCGGCTTCATGCTCTGGATCTGGATATCAACCATGATCGTCATCATCGGTGCTGAACTCAATGCCGAGCTGGAACATCAGACGGCGAGGGATTCAACGACAGGGCGGCCCAAGGAGCTCGGGAAGCGCGATGCCTATGTCGCCGACACGGTCGGCGACACCGAGGATTAGATCGCGGATTATTGCTGTTGCTCCGGTGATCCCTGTTCCGTAGCCCTCGGCAGAGTAGCGGGCGCGACATCGGTCTGCGGCGGCTCCGGAGGCGTGGTACCAGCTGCGGGAGGAGCGGCCCCTCCGGCTGTTCCTCCTGTCTCACCCGCCGGTGGGCTGGCTTCGCTGGTGACCGGGCTATCCCTCTGACCGTCCGTACCGACAGGGCCCGGCGTCACCCTGCCGTCGGCTCCGGCGACGCGCCAGACGGTGTTGCCGGCGTCGTCGGCAACGAGCAGCGCCCCGGTCCCGTCGATCGCTACGCCGACCGGACGACCGCGTGCCTGATCGCCTTCGATGAAGCCGGTCACGATGTCCTGAGCCTTTCCGGCCGGCCGGCCGTTTTCGAAGGGGACATAGACGACCTTGTAACCGTTGAAGCTGCTGCGGTTCCAGCTCCCGTGCTCGCCTATGAAGGCGCCGTTGGCGAAGGGCTCCGGCAAGGCGGAGCCGTTGGAGAAGACCAGACCCAGGGCGGCGACGTGGCTGGAAAGGGCGTAGTCCGGCGGGATCGCTTTCTCGACCATGTCCGGCCGCGGCGGATGGACCCGCTCGTCCACATGGGCGCCGAAATAGCTCCATGGCCAGCCGTAGAAGGCGCCTTCCTGCACCGAAGTCATGTAGTCCGGCACGAGATTCGGCCCCAGTTCGTCACGCTCGTTGACGACCGTCCAGAGCACGCCGGTCTCGGGATGGAAGATCAGCCCGTTCGGATTGCGCAGGCCGGACGCGAAGACGCGGGCCGCACCCGTTTCCCGATCTACCTGCCAGATTGCAGCACGGCCTTTCTCGGCCTCGAGCCCGCGCTCGGCTACGTTCGAGTTGGAGCCGACGGAGGCATAGAGGTAGCGCCCGTCGGGGCTGAGGGCCAGGTCCTTGGTCCAGTGATGGTTGATCGGGCCACCCGGAAGCGGCGTAAGAACCCGCGGCTCGCCGGTGATCTCCGCCTGCCCGAGCTGGTAGGGGTAGGCAAGGATTGCATCGGCTGCCGCCACGTAAAGCGTTCCGTCGTGCCACGCAACTCCGAAAGGAGAATGGAGCCCTGTCAGCAGGTCGTGGCGTTCGTCCACCGTTCCGTCGCGATCGGTGTCGCGGAGCAGCGTGATCAGGTTGCTTTCCTTTTCGGGTCCGGCACCACCGCCATGGGCCATGGACATGACCCAACCTCGGATCATGTCCTTCGGACGCTCTATCGGCTTGCCCGAGGGTTCGCGCGATTGAACGACGAGAACGTCGCCGTTCGGCAGCGTATGGACGGTCCTCGGATTGGCAAGGTCCTTCGCGTAGGCGGCAATGACGAGATTGTCGGGAACGCTCGGTGTCTTGCCGTCCTGCCAGCCGACGACCTCGGCGACTTTCATGTCCGGCAGGAGCTCCGATGTCGGTTCCGGCAGGACCGGATCGGGGCCGATCTGCTGCGAGACATCGAAATCCGCGCCGTCATCGCTGCAGCCTGCGAGCGCCAGGAGGAGAAGACCGGTTCCGATGAAGAATCTTGCACCCAAGAAGGCAGAGCTATTCATAACCGCTCACTCCGGATTGCCTGCGATAGAGGGTGGCGCGGCCAAGCAAAGCGAAGAGGATCGTCAGAAGCACCGTGGCCGCGGAGAGGATCAACCCGTAGGGCACCACAGCCGTCCAGCCATCGGCGGCATGGACGAGGTTGTTGACGAAGGCGAGGCCGAAGACGAGGATGTAGCCGACGACATGGAGCCAAACCGCCCCTTGCCTGCGTCGCTCCCTTCGAAACAGGAACTCCAACACACTGGCTAGACCGGCGATCACGCCGGCGATGATACCGGCAAAGAGCAGCCAGGCGGAGAAGTTCTGCCACATGAGATGTCCCGTCTGCCAGAAGGCGATATCAGTCAGAAGGGCGAGCGTAAAACAGACGACTGAAAACGGCACGAGCAACGAATGGACCGGGGTGGTGACGGTCGCGGCAGTCGATGCGGAATTCAGGCTCATCGGTGCCTCCTGTTCGGTCGACGGTTGAAACCTCGGGCCTGCCTATTTGTTCCGTGAGCGGTCCGCGTCGGGTGGTTCGGCCGGCTTCGCAACCACAGGAGGTGCGGATTGGAACCATGAAGCACCCCAAACAGTTTCGCCTTGCGACACGGTCTTGCGATGCCGTGTTTCGACCGGCCGCCTGCGCCGGCGACCTTTCTGAAACCTGACCGTCGCGGTCTTGGTCAGCCGCTCGGAGGAGGGGGAGTGATGGGGCCGTTGGCGACGCATATGGCAGTGCATATCCTGCTGATGAACCTCGCCGCGCCCCTGGCTGCATTCGCCGTGACGCGGGTTCGGCTGCAGCGGCGGGAAATCGCCGGGTGGGCCCTGGCGCTTGCGACATTTGCGCAGATCGCCGCCCTCTGGGCCTGGCATGCGCCGCCTTCTCTCAACCGGGCACTGGAATTTCCCACGGTTCATTTGCTGATGAATGCCAGCCTGTTCCTGACCGCATTCCTATTCTGGCGGGTGGTCCTGCGTCTTCATGGTCAACGCTCCTGGCAACCGATCGTCGCCCTTCTGATAACCAGCAAGCTCTATTGTCTTCTCGCCGTGCTCTTCGTCTTCGCGCCGAGAGCGCTCTACCCCGCTTTCGCTGCATCCCACGCGGCGCATGCGACCGGAGCCGTGAACGCCACTTTGGCCGATCAGCAGCTCGCGGGGCTTATCATGCTGGTCGCCTGTCCGGTGACCTATGTTCTCGCAGGGATCGTGATTGCTGCGCGCTGGCTTCTGACGATGGAGAAAGACGAGGCCGGATCCAGAACAGGTGCAGCGGCGTGGACCTGAGAAACCTGCACTGGACGGCCGTTGCGAAAATCGTCGGGCTCGGCGCCGTGCTGCTCGTGGCCGCGGGCGTCGTGTTCGTCTGGTCCGGGGTCTACAACGTCGCGGCCTCCAAGGACCATCTGCGGATTACGACCTGGATCCTGACGTTGATCCGCGAACGATCGATCGCCAACCGAAGCTTTACGATCGAGGTTCCGCCGCTCGATGACGACGGCATGATCCGACTTGGGGCATCCCATTTCGAAGGTGCGTGCGTAGCGTGCCACAACCGCCCCGGCGAAGAGATAAACCCGATCGTCAGCGGCATGCTGCCCCCGCCTCCGGATCTGATGGACATCGGCAAGCGCCGCCCGCCGGAGGAGATCTTCTGGATCGTCAAGCACGGCCTCAAATATACCGGCATGCCCGCATGGCCGAATACGCGGCGCGACGACGAGGTCTGGGCCGTCACGGCATTCCTCGCGAGCCTGCCCGCAACGGCAGGCAATTATCGCGAACTGGCAGGCCTCACGCGCAGCCAGGCCAGTAGCGATGAGCGATCCGTGGGCGGCAGCGCATTGACCGCCTGCGGGCGCTGCCATGAACGCGAAGGCACAGGCACGAACGGCGACCGTATCCCGCGGCTCGCGGGGTTACCGGAAGCCTATCTCCTGCGCAGCCTCCAGGAATATGCGAAGGGGACCCGCCCGAGCGGTGCCATGGAGCCGGTCGCCGACCTTCTGTCGGAGGACGCCATGCGGGAGCTGGCAGCGTATTATTCCGCGCTTCGGCCAACCGCCGGAAATCAATCGGCGCCTCCTGATCCCGAGCAACTCAGGCGTGGCGAAGCCATTGCCAATCGCGGCATCGCGCATCAGGGCGTACCGGCCTGCCTGAGCTGCCATTCCGGACGTCAATCGCAGCAGTTTCCGGTGCTCGCCGGCCAGCATGCCGAGTACATACAGGAGCAGATACGGCTCTGGCGGCGCGGAGGGCGGATCGGGACCCCTTATGGGAGGATCATGACGGCGGTTGCCGGCGCACTGGACGAGGCGCAGATCGAAGACGTCGCCGCCTATCTGGGTTCACTGCCTCCGGGAAGCGCCACGGCTCCGATGACGGAGGTGAACCGATGAGGCTCGCCCGATATTTCGCGGCGGCGAGCGCTCTCGCGCTGCAGGGCTGCGCCGGACTGCAGTCCGCCCTCGATCCTTCCGGCGCGGAAGCCGAGCGCATCGGCACGCTCAGTTGGCTGCTGGTCCTCTTCTCGACCGCCATTCTCGTCGCGGTCTGCCTGATCACGGCGGTCGCGCTTTTCGGCGGTGAGCGCTGGCGTGCCCGCATCGCGGGCGAAAGGATAGTCATCGGGGGCGGGCTCGTTTTCCCGATCCTGGCTCTCAGCGTCCTGCTGATTTACGGCTTCTACCTTATGTCACCTGGCACCACCGAGGCCCGCTCGCAGGGCGCATTGCGCATCGAGGTCGTGGGCGAGCGCTGGTGGTGGCGGGTGACCTATGTGGACGAGGCCGGACGCCGCATCGAGAGCGCCAACGAAATCCGGCTGCCTGTCGGGCGGCCGGTGGAATTGGAACTGACATCGGCAGACGTTATTCACAGCTTCTGGGTGCCGCGGCTCGCCGGAAAGCTCGACATGATTCCCGGCCATACCAACACGCTGACGCTTCAAGCGACGAAGGCCGGTATCAGTCGCGGCCAATGTGCGGAGTATTGCGGCGGCCCGCATGCCTTCATGTCCTTTTACGTGATCGCCATGCCGGAAGACCAGTTTTCGTCCTGGCTCGCAGGCGAAGCCGGCGACGCCTCGGCTGCGAAGCCGGATCAGGCCGCAGGGCAGGCGCTTTTCCTCTCCTCCGGCTGCGCCGCATGCCACCGGGTCCGCGGCACGGATGCCCGGGGTACGATCGGCCCCGACCTCACGCATGTGGGCAGCCGGCACTCGCTTGCCGCCGCGACGCTCGAAAACGACGTCGCCGCCTTCGTCCGCTGGATCCGCGACGGCCAGCACGTGAAGCCGGAAAATCTGATGCCGCCATTCGAAATCTTCACCGACGACGAATTGCGGCAGCTCGCCGCCTATCTGGACCAGTTGAGGTGACCTATGCTTGACTTCGCCGGCCTTGGACTTTGGCTGAATCTCGCGATTTTCGCGGGGGCGGCCGTGGCAGTCTGGATGGCAGGAGTCAAAATCACTGGTTATGCCAATGCGATCAGCGAGAAGACGGGAGTAGGCCAAGCCTTCATTGGCGTCGTGCTTCTCGGCGGCATCACTTCCCTGCCGGAGCTGGCGGTAGGCGTGACCTCGTCGCTCAGCGGTGACGCCAGTCTCGCGGTCAACAGCATCCTCGGCGGCATCGCCATGCAGGTGGCGATCCTCGCCCTTGCCGACATGCTGATCGGCCGCCGGGCACTGACCTCGGTCATTCCCGACCCGGTCGTCATGCTGCAGGGCGGATTCAAAATCCTTCTCCTGTCGATCGTCGCCGCCTCGATCGTGGTGGGCGACGTGCCGGTGCTTTTCTCGGGCCTGTGGATGTGGCTGCTTGCAGCGGTCACGGGCTTCGGCATGTGGGTCTTGTCACGGACGCAGCGCGACAGGCCCTGGATAGCGAATGACGAGGAGGTCACGCCGGAGAAGGAGGAAGAGAGGGCGCGGAAGGAGGCCGAGGACAGCAAGAAGAAATCGCTGCGTGAGGTGGGCTGGGCGACTGCGGGCTGCGGCGCCGTCATCATCGTCGCAGGCTATCTGCTGTCGCGTTCGGGAGACGCGATCGCCGAAGCGACCGGACTCGGCCAGAGCTTCATCGGTGCGGTCCTCGTGGCGATTGCCACGTCGCTGCCGGAAGTCAGCACGGTGTTCAGCGCCACGCGTGCCGGCCTCTATACCATGGCCATGTCGGACATCTTCGGCACGAACCTCATAGATCTGTCCCTTCTTTTCATCATCGATGTCACCGGAGGTGCCGACGCGGTGATGAACGGCGCCGGGCGCTTCGAGGCGTTTGCAGCGCTGATCGCGATCACGGTCACGGCGATCTTCTTCATCGGACTGGTCGAACGGCGGGACCGGACAATCCTCAGGATGGGTTACGACTCCTTTGCGGTCCTCAGCGTTTACCTGGCGGGGCTGGTCGTCCTCTATTTCCTGCGCGACACTGGCGGTGGAGGCGGATGATGGAACTGCCAAATCCCGATCCCCGGCCCGAAGGCGAGGTCCGCGAACTGGAGCGCATCTGGGCGACGCCGCGCGGTTGGCGGCTGGTGACGGCTGTCAACAATACGGTGATCGGTCTTCTCTATCTCGGCGTCGCGTTTCTCTTCTTCCTGATGGCCGGTCTGCTGGCCGTCGTGATGCGCACGCAGCTCGCCCTCGGCGACAATCGCCTCGTCGACCAGGACCTCTACAACCAGATGTTCACGGTCCATGGCACGACGATGATGTTCCTCTTTGCGGTGCCGGCGGTCGAGGCGCTCGGCGTCATGCTGCTGCCGCAGATGCTGGCGGCGCGCGACTTGCCCTTTCCGCGCCTCAGCGCCTTCGCCATCTGGGCCTACGTGGTCGGCGGGCTGGTCTTCTTCTCGACCATCTTCTACGACCTCGCGCCGAAAGGCGGCTGGTTCATGTATCCGCCGCTGACGCTCATGGAGTATTCGCCGGGTGACAACGCCGATTTCTGGCTGCTCGGCATCGGCTTCATCGAGATTTCGGCGATCGCCGGGGCAGTGGAGATCGTCGTTGGCGCGCTGAGGACGCGGCCGCCGGGCATGTCGCTCGCCAAGATGCCGATCTTCGCCTGGACGATGCTGATCTTCGCCAGCATGATCATGTTCGCCTTCCCGGCGGTGATCCTGGCGACGATGATGCTGGAGATCGAGCGGGCGTTCGGATGGCCCTTCTTCACAGCCGCACTCGGGGGAGATCCGCTGCTCTGGCAGCATCTCTTCTGGTTCTTCGGGCACCCGGAAGTCTACATCATCTTCCTTCCGGCCGCGGGCCTCGTCTCGATGATGGTACCGACGATGGCCCGCACGCCGCTCGTCGGCTATCACCTGATCGTCGTCGCCCTGATCGGCACCGGGTTTTTCAGCTTCGGGCTCTGGGTGCACCACATGTTCACGACAGGCATTCCGGCGCTGAGCCTCGCCTTCTTCTCCGCCGCCAGCATGGCGGTCGCCGTTCCCTCGGGCATCCAGGTCTTTTCCTGGATCGCGACCATCGCCGCGGGACGGGAGCGCTTCCGGATCACGACCGCATCGCTGTTCATTCTCGGCTTCCTGTTCATTTTCACCCTTGGAGGGCTTACCGGCGTCATGGTGGCCATGGTGCCCTTCGACCATCAGGTACACGACACCTATTTCGTCGTTGCACATTTCCACTACGTGCTGATCGGCGGTTTCGTATTTCCGCTGTTTGCGGCGATCTATTACTGGATGCCGCTCTTCAGCCGCCGGATGCTCTCGGAACGGCTGGGCCGGTGGGTGTTCTGGCTGATCTTCATCGGCTTCAACGTGACCTTCCTGCCGATGCATCTGACCGGACTCAGAGGAATGCCGCGGCGAGTCTGGACCTATCCCGGCGAAATGGGCTGGGACACGCTGAACCTCATCTCCACGGTGGGGACCTATGTGCTTGCCGTCGGCGTTCTCGTCTTTCTGGTGGATCTCGCCGCGAAGTTTCGCCTCGGGAATGGGCCTCAGGAGAACCCTTGGGGCGCGGGCACACTGGAATGGCTGCCGAACGACGTCTACTCGACCCGAAGCATTCCCCACATTACCAGTCGCGAACCGCTCTGGGACCGGCCGAGCCTCCCTCAGGAGGTACGCGACGGCCATCATTATCTTCCAAACGCTCCGACCGGCTGGCGAGAAACGATCGTGACCTCGCCGATCCATGCCCGTCCGCAATATGTCATCCAGATGCCCGGTCCCGGCTGGCCGCCTTTCCTCGCGGCCGTCTTCACGGCCGCGTTCTTCCTGCTGCTGACGGTCAAGATGGTGACGATCGCGACCATCTGCGGAGTTCTCGCCATCGCCTTCATCCTAGTCTGGGCCTGGGGGCTCGACCCCGGGCCTTCGAAAGGCATGATCGAAATCGCCAAGGGCGTCCGTCTTCCCACCTATATGAGCGGCCCGACGTCGCACTCCTGGTGGGCGATGGTGGTCCTGATGTTCGTTGCGGCGTCCCTCTATCTCGCCTATGTCTTTTCCTACCTGTTCCTCTGGGTCGTCTCGCCGGAGGTCTGGGCACCAATCGGTTCCCCGGAACCACCGCCGCTTGGCTGGCCCTTGGGGTCCGCGGCGCTGCTTCTCGCCGGCTCGGGTATCCTATGGCTTGTCAGCCGCAGGCTGGGCGTGTTCTCGGCGTCGCGCGTGGCAATGTCGGTCGCTCTGCTTCTTTCGCTCGCCTGCCTGACGGGTGCGTTCGCACTTGAACTCCGGGGACACTTGGCGACTGGCTTGAGCCCCAAGGGGAACGCCTACGGAGCCATGGTTTATCTCGGCGCCGTTCTCTTCGCTCAGCTCGTCTTCGCCCTGGTGATCATGGGGCTGTTCGCAATGGCGCGGCATCTGGCCGCGAAGCTGGATGCCGTCCGGCGGGTGACCTACGACAGCTACGCGCTGCTCTATCACTACACCGTCGCCCAGTCGCTGCTGGGCCTCGGACTGATTCACGGCTTCCCGCGACTGATCGGATAGGTGCGTCATGAACGATCCAATCCGCGAACCACCCATTGCCGGCGCAATTCTCTTTCTTCTGGCCGGGCCGATCCTTTGGGGTGGACATCTGCTTGCCGTCTATACCTTCCACGCCGTGGCATGCGCCGCCGGGGGCCCGTGGGCGACCACCATCGTTCCGGGATCCATCGTTGTGGCCACACTCGCCGCGGCCGGAGCACTCTTGCTGGCCTTCTCGTTTCCGGGAAAGCTCGCGCAAGCGCTGCGCTGTGCCGACCAGGGAGACGACCAGCCCTTCCTGATCCGCGCGGAACGCCTTCTGACAGTCCTGGCCCTAACGGGTGTCCTGTGGACCGGCTCGGGAGCACTCGCGCTTGCGCCATGCGCACAGTTCAGGTGATATCTAAGCCGAACCGCGCAACATGATCTCCGCGCTCAGCAAAATGCGTTCGTCCTCCCGAAAGGCTTCGCCGTTGCCGGATGTTTCGCCGAGCTTGAACAGGAGCAGTTCGATCGCCAGCCTGCCGATTTCGTTGTAGTTCTGCGCGACCGTCGTCAGTGGCGGACAGGTGTAGCGGGACAAGGGATGGTCGTCGTGGCCGGCGACCCTCAGATCACTGTCGGCATCGCGCCCGACCTTCAGGCCCGACTGAAACGCGGCGGCAATGACGCCGAAGGCGACGCGGTCGTTGGCGCAAAGAACGGTTTGCGTCGGGAAACCGCCCTTTGACAGGATGCGGAGCGTCTCGTCGAAGCCGAACTTCTCGAAGTCCCAGGAGGCATATGCCGTCGTCTCCACGACCTCCGGTTTCATCTTCAGTTGCCGCATGGCCTCGACATAAGCGTCCTGGCGCGCCATGGCGTTGTTGTTGACCGGGGGCATGCCGAGATAGCAGGGCGGCCCGCCCGAACGGCAGAGATAGTCGACCATCAGCCTGAAGCTCTGCCGGTTGTCGGTTCCGACGAAGGAGGAACTGTCGTCGAGCGGCGAGTCGACATAGATCAGCGGGATGCTTTGTCCGAGCGCACTCAGCTTCTGGTGATGCGACTGGACGCCGAGCGGCGCGATGATCGCGCCGGCGACGTTCATCGACTTGAAGGTTTCGATCGCCCGTTCTTCCATCTCCGGCCTGCCGTCCGAGGAAAGGACGAAGGCGAGGAACCCCGCCTGATCGGCAATGTGCTCGATCCGGCGCGTCAGAGCCATGTAGAACGGGTCCGTCGAATTGGGCACGATGACCCCGAGGATGTTGGTTCGGCGGCGGTTCAGGTTGACGGCGAAGATGTTCGGCCGAAAGCCGGATTGCTTTATCGCCGCCTCGATGGCGTCGCGCGTCTTCTTGCGCACCGATGAGGGATCGTTGAAATATTTGGAGACGGTGGGGCGCGACAGGCCGACGAACTCCGAAAAATCCTCCATCGTCTTGATCTGTCTCGTCACGGTCGAAGCGTCCCCGCTCATCTGATTTGATCTTTCGGAATATTCACCGATCACGGCGCTTCCGCTAGAGCGGGTTGAGGAAAAGTGTCAGCGGTTTTCCGCCGCCCGCATCCCGCGTCTCAACTTCTTGATCTAGACCCGGCACGCTGCGAAATAATCCTGCAGAACAGCGTCGACGGCGGCAAGTGCCAACGGCTTGGCCTGCGGCGCGACCTCGCCATTGCGAACGCGCGCGTAGCTGCCGGCGAGAAACTGGCTGATCAGCGTTTCCGGGATCGCGACGCCGTCGAGCAGAGACATGAGTTCGTCGACGGCTGCAGCGGCCTTCGGATGCGGCCAGTAATAGCGGATGCGGTCGCTATAGGAGAAGTGCCGCTGAAGTCGCTGCTCTTCCGCCGAGCCGTGGTAGTATTTTGCCCAGTTCGCCGGTTCCTCGCGCATCACCGCTTCCGTGACTTCGGCAAGCGTCCGCTCACGCGCAGCCGGAAAGAGAAAGGCAGCGATCTGGTCGAGGCCGTAGAGGGCTTCGCGAAGAGCAAAGGTGAGGCCGGGTCCGACCTTCAGGATCGCGAAGCCGTCGGCGACCAGTTCGCGAAGCGCATCCGGCGTCTGGTAATCGGTGGAATGGGCCTCGAAGACCATCCCGTGAAGTTGGCCCAGAGTGGCGCTGAGCTTTTCGGCCCTGGCACGATCATAGGCAATGACGTTCTCGTTGCCGAATTCCACGCCCGGCTGGACGACGGCGCCAACGACGCGGCTGAAGGCCCAGGCGGCGCCGGCCTCCTCGAACGCCGCGCGATGGACGCGCACGGTCTCGATGGCAGCTTCGGGAGCAGTCACTTCGAGGGTGTCTAGCTCCTCGAGCGCGCCGCCCGGTATCGGGACTTCGGTGCCGATGATGTAGACCGGGAGTACGCCCCCACGGCCGCCGACGGCATCCTCGGCGACGGCCGCCAGCCGCGCCGCGCGGGCCGCCGTGGTGGCGTCGGGCAACGCCGTCGGTTCGCCGGCGCATCCCATGCTGGTGTCGAGATGCAGCTTGGTGAAGCCGGCTTTCGCATAGGCCGTGATCATCGCCTCTGCCTTGGCCATCGCCTCATCGGCGGGGAGATGCTTCCAGGGATTGGGGCCGAGATGGTCGCCGCCGAGCAGGATCTTCTCCCGGGGGAATTCGATCCGGTCGGCGATGGCGCCGACGAAGCGGGTGAAATCCTCAGGCGTCATGCCCGTATAGCCGCCGTCCTGATTGACCTGGTTACAGGTCGCTTCGATCAGCACCGGCGCTTTCTCCCGGTGTGCGCGCAGCATGGCAGCTTCGATGACGAGCGGGTGCGCGGAACAGATCGACGGTATTCCGCGCGGGCCGGGACGCTCGCTCCACCGGGCGATGTCGATGAGATGGTTCTCTTGCATGATCAGGCCTGTTGCTCGCTGATGAATCGTTCGAGTTCCGCGCGTGTCGAAGCGCCTTCCATAGGGCCGAAGTGCATGACGGCGCGGGCGCCGGAAGCGGCGGCGAATTCAAGGGCCTCGCGAGGGCTCGCCCCGTTGAGCCAGAAGCTGACGAAGGTGGCTCCGAAGCAATCGCCGGCCCCGGTCGGGTCGATCTCCTCGACCGGGAAGCCCGGCAGGGAGAGCGCCGCCCCGGCATCGAAATAGCTGGCGCCCGCCGCGCCGCGTTTGACGACGACGGCTTTGATGCCGGATGCGAGGAGTTCCGCAACCGCCTGACTTTCCGTCTTTGCTTCGGTGAAGAGGAAAAGCTCGTCTCCGCTCGGCAGGAAGAGATCGGTCTCGGCGAGCACCGTAAGCAGCGCCTCGCGCATACCGGGGCTTTTGAGGATCTCCGGACGAAGATTCGGGTCGAAGGAGACCGTGCCCCCGCCGGCCTTGACGATGCCGATCGCGGCGAGAATGCTCTCGACCACGCTCGGCGCGTAGAGCGAAGAGCCCATGACATGGACATGGCTGCATTCGCCGACGAGCCGGGTCATGCGCTCGTCGAGCGTGATCTTGCCGCAGGCGCTGTCGCGGATGTTGAACACGAAAGCGCGGCTGCCATCGGGCCGGTAGCGGACGAAGGCGCTGCCGGTCGTGGCGAGCGGATCGACCTCGATGCCGGAAATATCGACGCCGTCGCGCTTGAGGCGTTCGAGGTTGACCGTGCCGAAATCATCCCCTCCGACGCGGGAGATGATCGCGCATGGCTGACCGAGCTTGCCGGCCTGGTCGATGAAGATGGCCGGTGCACCGGAAGGGAAGGGGCCGATGAGCGGCGTCGCCTTCCGGAACCCGTCACCCTTCTCGGTCGCGATGATCTCGACGAGAATCTCGCCGATCGTCAGTATCTTGTGCATGTGGATGTCACTCGTGTCGGGGTTCAGCGCTTTGCCTGCTTGGCACGGACGTCGAGCCAGACGGCGACGAGGATCACCAGTCCCTTGACGATCAGCTGGTAGAAGTAGGGGACGGAGAGCATGTTCATGCCGTTGTTCATGACGCCGATGATGAGCGCGCCGATCAGCGTGCCGACCATGGTTCCGACGCCGCCCGCAAGGCTGGTGCCGCCGAGAACGGCCGCGGCGATGGCGTCAAGCTCGTAGCTCATGCCCGCATTGGTCTGTGCGGAGAACAGGCGGGAGGAAAGCAGCACGCCGCTGATGGCCGCCATCACGCCGGAGATCATGAAGATCAGGATCTTCAGCCGGTCGACCTTGATACCGGAGTAAACGGCCGCCTCACGGTTGCCGCCGGTCAGATAGGCGCGCCGGCCGAAGCTCGTCTTGCTGAGCACGATCTGATTGATGACGAAGAGAACGGCGACGACCCAGATGATGATCGGCAGTCCCAGGAAGCTCTCGGTACCGATTGCGGTCCAGGTTTCGTTCTCGATCATGGCCGGTGCTCCGTTGGTCGGCAGGCTGACCATGCCGCGATAGATACCCATGGTCGCGACCGTGACGATGAAGGACGGCAAGAGCAGTTTGGCCGTCAGCACCCCGTTCAACATTCCCATCAGGGCGCCGGCGGCGAGCGTCAGCGCGATTGCCGGCGCGAAACCCATTCCGAAGGCAAAGCATTGCGCCCCGACCATTCCTGCCACCGCGATGATCGAGCCGACGGAAAGATCGATCTCGCCGAGCAGGATCACCCATGTCATCCCGAAGGCCGCGATCGCAACAACGGCGACCTGCTGCAGGATGTTCATGAAGTTTACAACCGTCATGAAGCGCGGGTTGAAGAAGGAAAAGACGATGCAGAGCATCACCAGCGAAAGGAAGATGCCGCCATATTGCTTGAGAGCCCGAACCAGGGCGGCTTTGGCTGCTGTGTTCTGTGTCATGATTGAAAACCTGTCGCGTGAGCCATGATCGTCTCTGGAGTGAGGGCAGAGCCTTCGAGCGTGGCGCCGGGCGCGCCCTCATGCATGACGACCACGCGGTCGCTCATTCCCAGGACTTCGGGCAGGTCGGAGGAGATCAGCAGAATTGCCGTTCCCTCGGCCGCCAGCTCGCGGATGATCTTGTAGATTTCGAATTTCGCGCCGACGTCGACGCCGCGGGTCGGCTCGTCGAGGATCAGCACCTTGGGTCGCGTGAGCAGCCACTTGGCGAGCACGATCTTCTGCTGGTTGCCGCCGCTGAGCGCCCCCGCCGGCGTTTCCAGCGAGTTCGTCTTGATCGAGAGCTTCCCGACCTGTTCGGATGCCGCGGCCCGTTCCGCGCCGTTGCGGATGAAGCCCAACCCTCCGGCGAAGTCTGCGAGAGCCGCCATGGATATGTTCCACTCGACGCTATGGCCGAGGACGAGGCCCTCTTCCTTCCGGTTCTCCGTCACGAAACCGACGCCGCGGGCGATGGCCTGGTCCGGGGAACGGAACCGCACGACCTCGCCATCGAGGCGCACCGTGCCTGCGGCGCTCTTCATGCCGAAAAGCGCGTTCATCACCTCCGAGCGGCCCGAACCGACAAGCCCGAAGAAGCCGAGGATCTCACCGGCGCGCACGTCGAAGGACACGTCCTGAAACTCGCCTTCGCGCGTCAGCCGGTCGACTGCAAGGACCGGGGCCCTGTCCGCCGCCACATGGTGCACCGGCGGTGGGTAGATTTCGTCCATGCGGCGCCCGACCATCAACGCGATGAGCGTCTCGATGGTGACCTCGTCGCGCGCATGCGTCGAGACATATTCGCCGTCTCTGATGACGGTGATGTCGTCGCTGAGCCGCATGATCTCTTCCATGCGGTGCGAAATATAGATGATCGCGGCGCCGCGCTGCCTCAGCCGGCCGATGATCTCGAAGAGGATCTCGGCCTCGCTGTCGCTGAGTGAGGAAGTCGGCTCGTCCAGAATGACGACCTTGGCATCATGGCTCAGGCCTTTGGCGATCTCGACGAGCTGTCGCTGGGCAATCGAGAGATTGCCGACCTTCTCCGTCACGTCGATGGGAAGTCTGAGGTCGGCTACGATCCGGTGCGCCTTCGCGACGAGCGCCTTGTCGTTGATGAAGCCGAAACGGCGCGGCTCGCGCGTGGCGAGGATATTCTCAGCGACCGTCAGATTGTTGCAGAGGCTCAATTCCTGGAAGACGATCGCCAGCCCGAGCGAGGCGGCCTCCTGCGGGTTGGCGGGCCGGTAGGCCTGCCCGTCGAGAACGATCTCTCCTGACGTTGCCCCGTGCACGCCGGCGAGAATCTTCATCAATGTCGATTTGCCGGCGCCGTTTTCGCCGAGCAGCGTATGAACCCGGCCGCGCCGGACTTCGAGCCGCATCCCCTTGAGGGCGGCGACCTGCCCGAAGGATTTGGTGACATCGGTGATCTTGAGAATGGTATCCGCAGCGGAACCATGCATGGCGGGCCTCCTTCAGCCGGACCGGAGCGTATCCGGCACCATGCGCCGGATACGCTCGTGGTATGCCGCCGCCCCGAGGCGGCAGCCGTCCTGGGAGGGACCTATTTCCCGGTATAGACGCCCGGTACGATCGGCTGCTCGGCCGGTACCGTCTCGCCGGCGACGACCTTTACGGCGGTGTCGATCGCCTGCTTGCCCATCTGGTCCGGGAATTGCTGGATCACGCCGACCATCACCGGATTGCCATCGACGGCATCGCGTGCTTCCTTCATGCCGTCGAAACCGATGACCTTGACCTGCGATTCCAGTCCGGCGGCCTTGACGGCAACGGCCGCGGCAAGGGCCGCATCGTCGCCGAAACCGAAAATGCCGGTAATGTCGGGATTGGCCTGCAGCATGTTCTGTGCGGCAGCGAGGGCTTCGGCGCGGGTGATGCCCGTCTGCGTCGCGACGATCTCCATTTCCGGATGCTTGGCGATCGCTTCCTTGAAGCCGTTGACGCGATTGACCACCGACTGAACGGTCGGATAGTCGATAATGGCGACCTTGCCCTTGTTTCCGAGAACCTCGGCCATGAGCTCGCCCGCCTTCACGCCGCCGGTGAAATTATCGGTGCCGATATGCGACGTCACCGTCGCGCCATTAGCGGGAACGTCGACGGTGATCACCTTGATGCCGGCTTTTTCCGCCTTTGCGATGGCGGCGCGTACGCCCTGGCTGTCGACAGGCGAAATGACGATCACATCAACGCCCTTGACGATGAAGTCCTCGACGTCGGCGAGCTGCTTGTTGAGGTCCTGATTGGCGATCGCCACCTCGAGCGCGACGTTCTTCTCCTTGGCTTCGGCTTTCATCGCCTCGGCGAGCTCGATGTAGAACGGGTGCTGCTGGGTCAGGAGCGATGCGCCGATGCCGTCGGCGAAGGCGCCGGATGCCAGCAATGTGAGCGCGGTGCCGGCGACGAGAGTTTTGAGAATGCGGGGCATGTTCATGGTTCCCTCCCTTGGAAACGGCGGGCCTTCAACGTTTGCAACCAGGCAGGCAGGCCCTCCCGTCCCTGACCTTGGCAGGGAGTAAACATCACAAAACTTACCGCGCGTCAATTTTAAAAAGTACGCATACCAATAAAGATGAGCGCACGAGAAAATATTAGCCGGAGCTTCGATCCCCCGGATATTGCGGCACGGGAAGGGGAGGCAACCAGCTCTCCCGCCGGACGACCCAGATCTCGTATTGCGGATTGAGAGCGGCCGGGGCGTCGTCCAGTGAACCGACGCGAATTTCGGTTTCCTCTTCTCCCGGGTTGAAGAGCCGCGATCCGCAGTCGGGGCAAAAGCCACGGCCGGCGAATATCTTGACTTCGCCAGAGCTCTTGAAAGCCCGGGGGGGCCAGACGGCGAAGGTCACGAAAGAGGAGCCGCTTTCCTTGCGGCAGTCCGCACAATGGCAAAGTCCCACCCGCAAAGGTTCTCCGCTCACCTCATATCTCAGCGCTCCGCAAAGGCACCCGCCTGTTCTCGTAATCATCTGCTGGCATCTCCAATCTGGCTGGACTTCGAGCGGGATCAAGGAAAGGCGCATGCGCGTTCCGCCCGCATCCCGCTCCAACTCTTTCAAATCTCCGATGTTTCATGATTTGTTTTGGCCGGACAGGAAGCCATCCCAGCCGTCGGGGCATGCGGCCCTTGGGGAGCGGGCGGCGTGACCCTATCTAAGAGGCGGTGCAACCACCTGAAGGCGAAGGCTCATGTCAGAAAAGCCGATCAGAATTCCAGGCCCCGACCATCCGATCACTGTCGAACGCAATCCCGGACGCGTCGTCGTCAAGCTCGATGGCCGCGTCGTAGCCGATACGCGCGACGCGCTCACATTGCGCGAGGCGTCCTATCCGCCCGTGCAGTACATCCCCCGCAACGACGTCGACATGTCGCTGCTTGCGCGCACCGATCATGGGACCTATTGCCCCTACAAAGGCGATGCGTCCTATTACAGCATCGCAGCCGGTGGCGAGCGCTCGAAGAATGCCGTCTGGACCTATGAGAATCCGCATGACGCGGTCCGTGAAATCAAGGACCACATGGCGTTCTATCCGGACCGGGTGGATTCGATCGAGGAAAGCTAAGCGGCAGGCCCGTAACTCGGCAAGCGCCGAATGACGGCTTCCGGCATCGCCGCAACCTGCAATCGTCAGGGATGCACGGCCTTCAGAGGCTTGGGACGACGAAGTCGAACCTTCCAGTGCTCCGGTCATCGTCGAGCGCCATGACCAGCCTCGGATCGAACAGCCTGTCGCCGTGGTTTCTAGGATGGTCGGGAAAGTAGAGCTGGGTAGTCAACACCTCGCCGCCTCGTGGTTGCACGCGGATATGATAATGGGCCGTGCGGAACGAATAGTGCTGCGTCAGGATCGTGTCGAAACCCCACCGACCGGCATCATCGGTAAGCTGATAGGCGCGCCAGCGATAGCCGTCGTTGTCATATTCGCCACGCTCGTCTGCATGCCAAATCTCGACCATCGCCTCCGGCACTGGCCGGCAGCCGGTATCGAACACAAAACCGCGCAGGGAAAACCGACGTCGCGATCCGGCATCGGCCGTGAGATCGTTTCTTTGCGGCGCGTTGGGACGGTAGAATGGACCTTGCGTCTGCTGCGGCGTGGACACTGATCCCGTTTCGCATGCAGGCGTGAGAGGGAGTGCCGAGAGCTGCGCCCAAACATGGGCGGACGATCCGGTGAAAATCATAGCTGGCGGTGCGGCCAGCAATGACTGTAGGACAGTTCTGCGCGTCTGTTTCATGGGTTTGGTCCCTTGAGCATCAATATATTAAGGCGGCCGGAAAGAGAATACATTCACCAGCCCTGCAGCCAGGATCAGCGTCTTGAGCTGGAAGGCCGGGTACGCGATGTAAGCTCCACCCCGGACGGAAAACAGCATCATGCCGGAGATCAGCGCGAGCGCCAGCCCGAAAGCGGCAACCGGCACGCATGTCGCCAACCATTCCCGCCAACGATCCGCCATCCACAAGCCCGCGGTTCTCAGGTCGGAGCTGACGATTGCACCGACGAGCAAAGCTGATCCCGACGACATGTGCAGCGTTGACCGAGGCATAGGCAACCCGGCTGGCGCGGAGATAGCCGATCTGCGACGAACCGGCGACAACATCGAGGATCTCAGTCAGCATTCTTCGACCATATAGCTCATTGCGACGGTACGGCTCTCCACCTCACCCCCCGGCAGCTGCAGCCACTGGACGTTGAGTTGGCGTGGCGGGTCGCAATTCTGTACAGCGACCGCAGCAATCCGGTCTCCTCTAGCGATGCGGTCGCCGAGCGATGAATATTGGGCCGTCGGCGGCAGTTCGAGGACAACAGTCTGTCCAACGACGTCTTCAGGAACCGTCAGCGATTGCGCGTCGAGAAAGCTGGCTGCAGGACCAAGGTCGGGCAGGGGCGCAGGCATGGACAAATCGCTGGAGATCTCGACGGTAAGTTCGGAGTGTGGATTGCCGAAATACGCTTCGACCACCAACCCCTCGACCCAGACGGGTGTGGCAAGATTGTACCGCCCGTCGAAGCCGTGATGGGCTCGCGCGATGCCGACCAGGATGAGGCCCAGAAGCAACCCTGTTCCCGCGGTCCTTCTCAACATCTTGCCCAGGGGCAAGGCACCGGCGGCTGGAAACCCTTTCAAGTTCATCATCGTTTCCTTTGGCTAAGGTGCTTCGCCAGTTGAAGGGCTGCGCACCCTTTGTTCACGCAGAGCGAAAAGTTGGCATGTGTTGGCGGTGGCGTCGGGATGCGGGGCTCGCCGGCATCGAACCGATCTCGATGACCAACACCCTTGGCAGCGGCACCTCCGCGCCCAGATGTCGGGCTACGGAAGCCATGATATTGTTGACCACCTCGCAAAAGCAGATCGCTACCGCACGTCATGTACGCAATGCCACCATTCGCGTATACGACTTGACCGTTCACCCAAGACGCACCGCCGCTGCACAAGAGAGAAATGACATTGGCGATGTCGTTCGGCTCGCCGAGCCGTCCATGGGGCGTGCGTTTTACAAAACCAGCGAGCTCCGCTTCAGTTTTGCCGTCGGTGAACAGTGTCGTGTTGACCACGCCCGGAGCAATCGCATTGACGGAGATGTTCCGCCCCGCCAGCTCCTTCGCCAAAACGGTGGCATACAGTTCCTGAGCCATTTTCGAGGCCGCGTAAGGTCCGTAGGTTTCCGTGCGGAACCTGGTAATGGTGGAGGAAAGCGGGAATATCCGGCCACCGTCGCGAACGCGCCGCGCGGCTTCGCGCAACGTGTGGAAGCTCCCGAGGATGTTGACGTCGAACATGTGGTTGACGTCTTCGTCGGACATGTCGGCGAAGGGTGCCAGATGCATGACCCCGGCGTTTGCCACCACGACGTCGATGCCGCCGAACGCCTCTTCGCCGGCATCGAACAGCGCTCGCACGGCTGCGGGATCCCGCACATCCGCCTGCCGCCAGATAGCCGGGCTTCCGCTGGCCTCGATGTCGCGCGCGACCTGGGCTGCCAGATCCCTGTTCACCACGCAATTTACCACCACTCGATAGCCGTCGCGGCCTAGCTGTCGTGCCGTTGCCGCACCTATTCCTCTGGACGAGCCAGTTACCAGTGCAACTCTTGGACGGCCGGCAGTTCCCGGCACCGTTCCGTCCGGCGTTGCCGCGGACTGCGCTTGAGCCAAGCCTGCCATGGCGGCCGATGTGGCAAGAACGCCAGCTCCGGCCAGCAGCTTGCGCCGCGACACCGCATTGGTACCGGACACATTCTGGTTATCTGTCACTTTCATCTCCTTTTCGGCGATTGAGTCGACGCTGCGTCGACCGAGTTTCCCATAACCGGTGAATTCAAAGGCGCACGCTTCATCGCGGCATCACACGAGAGCGTCTCACTCAGCTTGAACCGAGCATCTCGACGGCCTTGTCGAAGTTCCCGTTTCGCTCCGCCCAGCGCAGGAAGCCGACCCGTTCCACCAGAATTTCTCGGGGCGTCGGCTGCTGGAGGAACAGCGTCATTGTCTCGTCGATAAAGGCGGCCAAGGGCATATAGCCTTCGCGCGTAGATTGGCCGGGTGTGAGTTCGGTTTGCACCGCAGGCGGTGCAAGCTCGATGACCTCGACCTTTCCCTTGAGCTGTTCGCGCAGCGAGACCGTGTATGAATGGATTGCCGCCTTTGTGGCGTTGTAGGTCGGCGTGCTGCTCATAGGCACGAAGGCAAGACCGGAGCTCACATTGACGATGGTCGCCTCCGACTGCCTGATGAGATGATCGATCAGCTCGTTCGTCAGCCGGATCGGTGCCAGAAGATTAGTGGTGATCGTCTGCTCTGCGTCACGCAGGTCACGCTTCCCGGACAGGTCCTCCCGACGCATGATGCCGGCATTATTGACCAGTACGTTCAGGGCCGGGTGCTCGGTCAGCACGCGCCCGGCGAATTCCCTGATGTGGTCACGATCGTCAACGTCGACCGCCACTGCGTACATGTCCTGGCGGCCGGCGATCGTTTCCTCCAGCGTCTCCATGCGCCGGCCTGCTACAATCACGGTGTTTCCGAGCGCGTTGAAACGCTGGGCCAACTTCCGGCCAATCCCGGAGCCGCCGCCGGTAATGAGAATTGTGTTTCCCGTCGTTTTCACTTTGAACTTTCTCCACCTCTATCTGCGGACCGTTGCTCTCCCCATAGGTCTGCCATTTCGGTGGCGGACATCCGAAAGCAAGAGGATCTGCATCCACGTTGTCAGGAGTTTTTTACAGCGAACGCGAGCATGGAAGCTTGCCCTGGCCTGCGCATAACTTGCCTTATCCTGCAGGGGCGGTGAAACTCCCTCGCTGACGTGCTACGTTCAGGCCGAAAAGCAGGAACAAGCGATATGAATGCGCTGAAGCAAGCTGTCCGGACCTATGCACGCTGCCACGCGAACCGCGACGGCTTGGCCGTCACTACCGTGCCAGGGTTGCGCACGATGTGCGTTGAAGATCCGGCCGGCGACCTACACTCCGTCTACGGCCACTCGTCTGTTTCGTGCTGCAAGGCGCGAAGCGCATGATAGTGGGAAGCGAAGAACGTGTATTCTACGGAGGACAATCCGTCATCGTGGCGGCCGACATGCCTGTGGTCGGACGGATCGTCGAGGCGAGCTCGGGTGCGCCCTATCTTGCGATCGCAGTGGAACTGGAGATGGCGCTCCTGCGCGAAGTCGCGGCCCAGATCGGCGATACTTGCTCACTACGTTCATCGGGAATGCAAACGCTGTTCGCGGAAGATACCGAAGGAGCGATGCTCGATTGCGCGTCGCGCCTGATGCATCTTCTGGACCGACCGGACGCGGTGCCGATTCTGCGGCCCGGCATCATGCGGGAACTGCATTACTGGCTCCTATCGGGTCCGCATGGTCCTGCGCTGCGGACGCTTGCCGACCCCGACAGTTATGCCGGCCGCCTGGCTGCCGCCATAGCGATTCTCAGGACCGAGTATCGCTCGCGCGTGCCTGTCGAACGCCTCGCAGCGGCAGCGGCGATGAGCCTCACCGCATTTCACAAGCACTTCAAGATGATGACCTCGTTGACGCCGGGACAGTATCAGAAGCGACTGCGTCTCATCGAAGCACGACGTCTCATGCTCGACCAAGGCTTCTCGGCAAGCAACGCGGCATTCGAAGTGGGCTATGAAAGCGTTTCCCAGTTCACGCGCGAGTATGGTCGGCTCTTCAACATGCCGCCAAAGCAGGACGCTCTCCGCGCTCGAGCCATTTCATCAATCTTCAAGCACTCTCAAGCGGATGCATTGGGCGCAGAGCTTCATTAGCGTCGTGGCCAATGTCCTCCACGAACACCCTCTGCAAGGCTCATTCTAACCCCGCTCCGCGATCCGCGCCGCAGTCAGGGCCACGCCGTCGGCTATGCGGTTGCGCGCGATCGACGAGTAGCCCATGCGGAAGAAGCGGCATGGGCCGTCGTCCTTCGGGAAGAAGGGCGACCCGGATTCGATCAGCACGCCGTCCTTTCGCAAAGCGTTCATCAGCAAGTCCGCATCGAGACCTTCCGGCCCCTCGATCCAGAAGGACGTGCCGCCGAAAGCCGCAGATCCGGCGATCTCCAATCCGGCATCCCGGAGGGCAGCGTCCATGATGATGTGGCGGCGATGATACTCCTCGCGCATGCGGTGCAGCACGGCATCATAGTGTCCGAGCGCCAGGAAATAGGCGGCCGTTCTCTGGAGGTGCCCCGGCGGATGCCGCAACATCAAGGCCCGTAGTGCCCGCGCCTCCCGGATCACGGCAGCCGGCGCCACCAGATAGCCGAGACGCAGGCCGGGAAACAACGACTTGGAGAAACTGCCGATGTAGAAGACCCGGCCGCAGCGGTCGAAGGCCTTGAGGGCCGGGGAGGGGGGCGCCAGAAAGCTCATCTCGAACTCGTAATCGTCCTCGACGATTATGAAGTCCTTGGAGGCGGCCGCCTCGAGCAAGGCCGCCCGCCGTTCGATCGGCATCGTCGCGCCGGTCGGCGAATGATGGCTGGGCGTGACGAACACGGCATCGACCTCTTCTGGAAGCGCGGCGGGCGGCAGGCCGTCCTTGTCCACGTCGACGAAGGTGATCCCGGCGCCGCTCAAGCGAAGCGATGCACTCATGTCGGGATGGCAGGGGTTCTCGCAGACCGCATGGGCGCCCTGACGCAACAGGAGCTGGATGACGATCCAGAGGGCGTTCTGCGCGCCCACCGTCACCAGGATCTCGTCGGGGTTCGCGCGGATGCCGCGGCCCGGCAATGTGCGCGAGCAGATATAGTTGACAAGCTGGATGTCGTCCGCCGCCGCGAAGTCGCCCGCCATCAGCTCGAAATCCTCGCGCGCCAGCGCCCGTCGCGCGCAGTCGCGCCAGGCCGTGAGGTCGAACAGCGACGGGTCCATCTGACCGTATAGGAACGGATAAGGGTAGGTTCGCCAGTCGAGGGGCTTACGCATCTGCTTGGCCACGATGAAGGTCGAGCGCAACTTGGCCGACCAGTCGATGGCATCGGCCGCAGCATGGGCGGCCTGCATCGCGATGGCTGTCGTTGGGGGCTTGCCGGCCACACGGTAGCCGCTCCGGTTCGCCGCCTCCACATAGCCCTGGGAAGCGAGTTCCTGATAGGCGAGCGTTACGGTGATCCGCGAAATATTCAGATAGGCCGCAAGCTTGCGGCTGGAGGGCAATTGGGCGCCCGGCGCCAGGCGGCCCGACAATACGGCCGAAACGATCGTTTCGCGGATCTGCGCCTGCAGGCCCGTTTGGCTGGCCCGGTCAAGGAAAAAGATCGTTTCGGAGACGGTCGAGCCCGCCATTGTTCACCTCGCCCAACTGGACTCATCTAACTTCCTATCTGGATATAAGGCAATCCGAAGCGTGGGCCTATTTCTATTCAGCAAGCAAAGACCGTCATTCAATGTACGGCGCGACCCCGCAAAAAGCGGGGCGACATAACCAAAGAGGGTAACGACATGATCCACCTTAGAAGTTTCAAGCACTTGTCCGGAGCCGTGGCTATCGCCGCCGGCGTCCTCACTTCCTTCGCCGCCCAAGCGGAAACCAGCGTCGTCGTGGGCTATCAGCAGATCGTCGGTCCGTTCATCTCGGCGATTGCCGACGGTCGTTTCGATGCCGCAGCGAAGGAAGCCGGCTATACGATCGATTGGCGCCAGTTCAGCTCCGGCGGTGACATTTCGACGGCGCTCGCCTCCGGAAACGTGCCGATAGGAGTCATCGGCTCGACCGGAACGACAGCCGCAGCGTCCCGCGGCGTCGAGCTCGAACTCTTCTGGATCCTCGACAATATCGGCAAGTCGGAAGCGCTCGTCGCACGAGAAGGATCCGGCATCGAAAAGCCGGAAGACCTGAAGGGAAAGAATGTGGGTGTCCCCTTCGTCTCGACGTCGCACTTCCATCTGCTGGTCGGCCTCGAACAGGTATGGAAAACCGATCCGAGGGAAGTGAACATCCTCAACATGAAGCCGCCGCAGATCGTCGCTGCCTGGCAGCGCGGCGATATCGATGCCGCCTATGTCTGGCCGCCGGCTCTGTCGGAACTCCTGAAGAGCGGCAAGGTCATCTCCGATTCCGAGGCGATCGGCGCCGCGAGCGTGCCGACCTTCGACGGGCTTGTGGCCGACAAGGAATGGGCGGAGGAAAACCCCAAATTCATGGCCGCCTTCACCAAGGTGCTCGCGGACGCCTATGCCGATTACAAGGCGAATGGCAGCGGCTGGAAGGCCGACTCGCCGCAGGTCCAGGGCATGGTCAAGCTGATCGGCGGCGACGCCGAGGGTATCGTCCAGGCACTGAACCTCCTGTCCTTCCCGACCGCCGACGAACAGGTCTCCGATAAGTGGCTTGGCGGCGGCGCTGTCCGGGCGCTGGAGGCGAGCGCCAAGTTCCTGGTCGCTCAGAAACAGATCGACACTGCGCTCGACGACTACGCACCCTTCGTCAACAGCGCCTATGCGAAAGAAGCCGCCAAGTAGCAGACGACGCGCTCCCGCCCGAGCGTCGTGCGCGGTTAGGAGCGCCGCTGATACCCTCGACACAGCACTTTCCAGGAAGGCCTGCGACATGGAAACGCTCAACGTCAGCAATGTCAGTCTGACCTATCCCGGTCTCTATTCGGACCAGGCGGTTATCGCGCTCAAGGGCGTGAATCTCGAAATCAAAAGCGGCGATTTCGTCGTCGCGCTCGGTGCATCGGGCTGCGGCAAGACCACGCTCCTCAACCTGATGGCGGGCTTCATGGCGCCGAGCGACGGGGAAATCATGCTGGGAGACCGCCGCATCACCGGCCCGGGCGCCGACCGCGGCGTCGTCTTCCAGAAGCACGCGCTTCTCCCGTGGCTCAACGTCATCGACAATACCGAGTTCGGATTGAAGCTCAGGGGTGTCGACAAGGCGACCCGGCGAGACCTGGCGACGAGAAATCTCGCGCTTGTCGGGCTGCAGGATTTCCACCGGCACATGATTTATCACCTCTCCGGCGGCATGCAGCAACGTGTCGGCATCGCCCGCGCGCTCACCTGCGATCCGGCGATGCTGCTCATGGACGAGCCTATGGCTGCCCTCGACGCGCTGACGCGCGAGACCATCCAGGAATTGCTGCTGGAAGTGTGGCAACTCACCAACAAGATGTTCTTCTTCATCACCCACAGCGTCGAGGAGGCGCTGTTCCTCGGCTCCAGGCTGATCGTGATGTCGCCCCGTCCGGGCCGCATCACCCATACCTACGAGCTCGATTTCAACAAACGCTTCCTGGAGAACGGCAATGCACGCGCAATCAAATCCAGCCGCGACTTCATCGACATGCGTGAAGAAATCCTCGGCATCATCTATGGCGACGAGCTCCAATCCGGCAACCCGGAGCTCCTCCATGCTTGAGGGTGTCGCAAAGAGCAAACCGGTTCGTCCGGGCAGGATCTACGGTGCGCCGGGCGACGGCATGAGCGGCCACATCAGCCTGCTCACGGCCCTTGCGTTCATCGCGCTCTGGCTGCTCGTGACCGAAATGGGCTGGATCAAGCCGCTGTTCCTGCCGTCGCCGCTCGCCGTCTGGGACAAGTTCGTGATCGCTCTTACCGAAGGCGTCTCGAACTCCACTTTGGCACAGCATACGCTGGCAAGTCTCGGCCGCGTGCTCGGAGCTTTCCTGCTGGCACTCGTCACGGCCGTTCCCGTCGGCATCCTGATGGGCGTCAACCGGGTCGTGCGCGGGCTCTTCGACCCGATCATCGAATTCTACCGGCCGCTGCCGCCGCTCGCCTATCTGCCGTTGATCATCATCTGGCTCGGCATCGGTGAATTCCCGAAAGTGTTCCTGATCTATCTGGCGATCTTCGCGCCGATGGCGATCGCCGCCAGAGCCGGTGTCCGCTCGGTCTCGACGGAACAGATCCATGCGGCTTACGCGATGGGCGCGACGCGAGCCCAGGTGATCGGACATGTGATCCTGAAGGCTGCTCTGCCGGAGATATTCACCGGCATGCGTATCGGGATCGGGGTCGGCTGGACCACGCTCGTCGCCGCCGAAATGGTGGCCGCCCATCGTGGCCTCGGCTTCATGGTGCTGAATGCCGCCGAATACCTCGCCAGCGATACGGTCATCATGGGCATCGTCGTCATCGGCGTCTTCGCCTTCGCCTTCGATCTCATGATCCGCTACCTCGAAAAGGCGCTCATTCCCTGGAAGGGCAAAGTGTGACGGCAGCCGCTCGGACCTAGTCGGCCGCCCCGGACAACCTCTTCTCAAGCATTTGAACGGGCCCACGGCCGCCCGCCCGGCGAAGCCATGCCCAGGCATGAACAAGGAATTTCGACATGACCGCCGAAGATCTTGCAAAGCTTTTCGACGCCTTCAACAGGCACGACATCGACAACGTCATGGCCTTTTTCGCCGCCGATTGCGTCTTCAACGCCGTTGCCGGCCCGGAGGCCTGCGGCAAGCGCATCGCCGGCGCCGAAGCGATCGCCGATGCCTTCTCAGGCGTATGGACGGCAATGCGGGATGCCCATTGGGATCATCACAGCCACTTCGTCCACGGTGATCGCGCCGTCTCCGAGTGGACGTTCTCGGGGACCAATGAGGACGGTACGCGCATCGTCGCAGAAGGCTGCGATCTCTTCACGCTTCGCGACGGAAAGATCGTCCGCAAGCAGGCATTCCGAAAGAACCGACCGCTCATCGAACCGCAGCCGAGATACTGAGAGCCTCCAGGGCAGGATCACGACATGGAACACCAACTGGCCAGACCGATCGCATCGCGGAAGCCCTTCGATCCGACCTATGATCCGATCCGCGCGCCCAATCCGGGCGACGGCAAGGACTATGCGCCGACCTACTGGATCGGCACGGCCGGCACTCCGCCTGCCGACGATGGGCCCGTTAGCGGCGATATGGACGTCGACGTCGCTATCGTCGGCTCCGGATATACGGGGCTCTCCTGCGCGATCCATCTGGCCCAGGAGCATGGCATCAAGGCGACGGTGCTCGAAGCCAATGGCGTCGCCTGGGGCTGCAGCACCCGCAATGGCGGTCAGGCGCAGATTTCCGCCGGCCGGCTCAAGCGTTCGCAATGGATCGAGCGCTGGGGCGTCGATGTGGCCAAAAGGCTGCATGGCGAAATCAGCGAAGCCTTCGATCTGTTCCGGGACCTGATCCGCTCGCCCGAGATCGACTGCGACCCTCAGGACGGCGGCCATCTTTATATCGCCCATCGGGACAAGGTGATGCCGGCGCTCGAAGCCGAGTCTCGGCTTCTCAACGAGGTTTTCGGCTACCGGTCGCGTATCGTCGGCCGCGATGAGGTCCACCGCGACTTCGTACGCGACGAGGAGGCGAGGGGGGCGATGTACGAACCGGACGGCATGGGCATCCACGCGGCCAAGCTCGCCTTCGGCTACCTCAATCTGGCACGCAAGCTCGGTGCGCGGGTCCACACGGCCAGCCCCGTTCTCGGCTGCGACTGGAAGAACGGCGCCTATCATCTGACTACGCCGGGCGGCACCGTTCGTGCGCGCGCCGTCTGCATTGCGACGGCGGGCTATACCTCGCCGGACCTGCATACGCTGACGCGGCACCGGCTGATGCCGATCCTCTCGAACTCGATCGTCACGCGCCCGCTGACCGAGGAAGAACGCGCCGAACTGAACTTCAAGACGCGGATCCCGCTCACCGATACGCGCACGCTGCGCCACTACTACCGGATGATGCCGGACGGCCGCGTGCAGATCGGCAGCCGCAGCGCCATCACCGGCCGCGATGCGGTCAACCCCAAACATCTCGATCGGCTGCTCGAAGGGCTCTACCGAAAGTTTCCGATCCTGAAGGGGATCACGATCGACTATTCCTGGTGGGGCTGGGTCGATGTCAGCCACGACATGATGCCGCGGATCTTCCGGCCCGATCCGAAACAGCCGCTGTTCTATGCGATGGGCTATGGCGGCAACGGCGTCATGTATTCCGCCCAGGCCGGCCGCCGCATGGCCCAGATGGTGGCGGGCAAGGGCGGCGCACTCGACCTGCCGATCTTCACGTCGCCGCTCCCGAGCCACGGCCTGCTCACGCCTTTCAGACGCCTCGGCCAGTGGGGCATGTATCGCTGGTACTACCTCAAGGACGAAATTCTTTAGCCGCCCGGTCGGCCTTACCCTCAACGCGAAAGGAACATGACATGAAAATGACGACCGAAGAGGCGTTTGTAAAAGTCCTGCAGATGCACGGCATCGAGCATGCGTTCGGGATCATCGGCTCGGCGATGATGCCCGTATCGGACTTGTTTCCGAAGGCGGGCATCC
>Ga0209281_1000189_pt1 | contig 140885 bp, 109 predicted proteins | sample MedtruBG_FD_187514 | JGI IMG/M metagenome (GOLD analysis project Ga0209281, IMG submission 187514) | Root nodule microbial communities of legume samples collected from California, USA - Medicago truncatula BG (SPAdes) (version 2) | ecosystem: Host-associated > Plants > Roots > Nodule | place...
GAGTCTGGGCCGTGTCTCAGTCCCAATGTGGCCGATCACCCTCTCAGGTCGGCTACGCATCGTCGCCTTGGTGAGCCGTTACCTCACCAACTAGCTAATGCGACGCGGGTCCATCTCATAGCGGATTACTCCTTTAATTGCTGTTTCATGCGAAACTACAATCTTATGCGGTATTAATCTTCCTTTCGAAAGGCTATTCCCCTCTATGAGGCAGGTTACCCACGTGTTACTCACCCGTCCGCCGCTAATCCATTCCCGAAGAAACTTCATCGCTCGACTTGCATGTGTTAAGCACGCCGCCAGCGTTCGTCCTGAGCCAGGATCAAACTCTCAATAAAAAGTTTAATCTTAGCTTACTCAAATAAAAATTGCTGGTTTACTTAAATGTTAAATGTACTTATATATTCTGTTCAATTTTCAAAGACCATTTTCTTTCTACAACTTTCATTGTAATCTTTTGTTTTTTGTTGTCACACTCAAGCGACTTACTTAGTGTATCACTTGATTTAGATCTTGTCAATAACTTTTTTTAATCTTTCAAACTCTTTTTTCGAAATGTTTTTCAGATTTTCTTAAGTTGTTTACATGTCTTAGCGACGTGTTTTATCTTAACATATAAACTTGTGCTGATTATTACAAATTTAATCATATTTTAAGTTTATATTTATATTTCTTCTCTATTCTCTATTTTTCTTCATTATCATATTATTGACACACTAGGTATAGTTATTAGAGTTATTTATCATATTATTTTAAAATAATCACATTATGATAGTTTTCATGCATAAATATACCTAATTAAAATGCCTTCTACTTCATCCAACTTCGGAAAGCTCCTAAAACAATCTTAAGCTAGTTTAATAACTCTCTTCTATTATTCGTGTAATTATTAATATATTCTATTTAAATTTTATCTCATGGTATATGCCCTATAAATAATAGTAATATTTTCACAAATATTTAAAGGCCCGATTAAAATAAATTATTTCAATCTGACCTTTAATTTTTAACTCATTCAACTTCATTGATTAATATTCTTATTTAAATGAATATTACCTTTCTTTTATTTAATTGATTCAGCAATTTTTATAGTTTCCTCTTTGCTAATATTTTTACCATTTAGAAAATATATAGTGTTATTAGTTTCCCAGTCAACATTTCTATCATTAGACAAAATAGCATCTACGCCATTAATATTAATTTTCTCAATATTCTCTGCATCTCCTACAGTTCTAGTTTCATCACATGGAAATCTCTCTTGAATATATATATCTTTTCCTGTTTTTTGATTTTTAAAGTATAATTCTGCATATTTACTATCTTTTACACTTCCATCATCATTCTTATGGAATTCTGCTCTATCAAATTTATATCCATCAGGTAAATAAGCTGGTAATTTAACGTCGAAGCAAGTGTATTGATTTAATTTATTACTATCTGTAACAGACAAAATATTCTCTTTATTTTTCTTCTCAGCTTGTTTATTTTCTTTTTCTGTTACAATTGTCCCATTTTTAAGATCTATTTCCACAATTTTTTCTTCATCCTTTGTATATATACCTTCTACAAAAATATCTTTAGTTATTTTTTCAAGAAGATTTTTATTTTTATCAAAAACATTTCCTTTAAGTGAATCAGGTAAATCCGTCTGTTCTGGTTCATTTCCATCATATTGAATCATTGTTACATGGCCCAAATATAATGTTTTTAAAATTTTTTCTACTGCCTCCTGTGCAAAGGTGGTTTGTGATGCTAATGTTGATACAATTAAAAGTGATGCTGCTATAATACCTGTTCTCTTTATTTTATTCATTTTGTTAACTCCCTTGCTATCAATATTCTGTAAAGTTTTATTCAATACATAATCTTTATTACTCTCTTTACTAAAATCCACATTTTTTAATTGGCTAGCCAAATCTTGAAACTCTTCATCTATACCTTCTATAAAATCTCTTCTATTTTCTTCATATTTACTGATCTTCATTCCTTAGCCTCCTTATCCATTTCGTTTTTTAATCTCTTCATAATTCGGTGAAGTTTTACCCCTACATTACTTTCACTAATATTTAAAATTTTAGCTATTTCTATATTCTTTAAATCCGCACCAAATTTATATGCAATAATATTTCGCTCTTTAGAATCTAAAATATTTAAAGCATTTAATAATTTATTTTTTTGTTCCTTATTAATAATCAATTCTTCTGGTCCTTTGTCTTTTGCTGCTAAATCAAGAATGCTATCTATTGATATAATTTTATGCTTTTTTTGCTGTCTAAAATAATCATTTATAGCATTTCTGGCAATAGTAAACATCCAAACCTCAAATTTAGCTTTTTCATTTTTATAAGTATTAAATTTCATCATAATCTTTTCAAATATATTACTTGTTAAATCTTCAGCCATTTCTTGTGAATTTACTCTATAATAGGTATAGTTATAAATTCTCTTATAATAAAGTTGAAAAATTTCTGCAAATTCTAACTCTATCTCTATATAGTTTTTCAGATTTTTTCGAAAAATCTACTACAGTAACTGGTTCAACCGTATTAATCTCCTCCTTCTTAAAGCTTATTTACCTAGCTAAGTTACTTACATATGTTAATACGCTGGATTTCATATTTCATTACAAACTTTTTATTAATTTATTTTTGTTAATATTATACATTTTTAATTTAAATCCATATTTATCATTTCTCCTTAATAGTAAAGTAAATATTTATGAACAAAAATAAGCTATCTTAAAATAGAATCACTTCCACTTTAAAATAGCTCATCATTTTCTTATTGGTAAAATATTTAAATCTAATCAAAAGAATATTTATGAAAAATTTATGGCAACTTATTTCCTGCTGCTAAATAGATTTCATACCACTCTTGCCTTGTCAGCTCTACATCTGATGCTTTACATATTTCTTTAAGACGCTTAGGATTCATTGTTCCTACTATTGTTTGAATTTTTGCTGGATGTCTTAATATCCATGCAGTTGCTATTGCAGTATTGGTTACGCCTTTTTCCTTAGCAATTTCATTAATTTTATTATTTAATATTGGGAATTTATCATTATCCAAAAATACGCCTTCAAAAAATCCATATTGATAAGGAGACCAAGCTTGAATCGTTATATCTTTAAGGCGGCAGTATTCTAATACTCCACCATCTCTATCTATTGAAGAATCATTTTTAATATTCATATTTAATCCTGAATCTATCATCCCTGTGTGCATTATACTGAATTGAAGCTGATTAATAAATATTTTCTTATCCAAATATTTATTTAATAATTCAATTTGCATTGGAGTATGATTACTTACGCCAAACTTTTTAACCTTTCCATCACTATATAGTTTTGAAAATGCTTCTGCAACTTCTTCTGGTTCCATAAGTGTATCTGGACGATGCAAAAGTAACATATCTACATAATCTGTTTTTAACCTTTTTAAACTTTTCTCTACTGAATTTAAAATATGTTCCTTTGAAAAGTCATACATTACTCCTGGAACTATAGCACATTTAGTTTGAATTATCATTTTTTCTCTTATAGTTGAATTCATATTAATGGCATCTGAAAAAACTTCTTCTGATTTTCCACCACCATATATATCTGCATGATCAAAAAAATTAATCCCTTCTTCTAATGATATTTTAATCATCTTTTCAGCTTCACCCTTTTCAAGTGCTGACATTCTCATACAACCAAGTCCAAGTTCTGAAGCATAAATTCCACTTTTCCCTATATCTATACTTTTCATTTTTCTCATCCTCTCCTTTTTATGTAAGTCTAATTAAATTTCTACAGTAAATATATATGCATTAAATAAGTGTAGCTCATTATACTAGTTAAATTTGTTCAGTAGTATGAATATATTTTCAAAAACTAGCACAACGCGTTAACATAATTAATTTAAATTTTATCATCTGCAATAGATTGCTCATGCTGGCTAATCCAATTATAAGCATCTTTTTTATCTCTAGTTAAAAGTAAATATAAAGCTTCTATAACAACCATAGCAGATACTCTTGAAAAGCTGAATTCATCTAAAAATAATTTTTCTCTTGTAGCTGTATTTATATGATACTTGCTTTCATTTGCTACTGGAGAATTTTCATGATTTGTTATAGAAATTGTTGTAGCCTTTCTTTCATTTGCAATTTCTAGTAATGTTATAAGCTTCTTTGAAGATCCAGAATTAGATATTACTATAACTACATCTTTATCCGTTAGGGTATATGCAAATGCAAGCTGTGTTTCCCATATTGTATTTGTAACTGCTGCTATTCCTAATTGATTAAACTTATATGTTCCATCCATTGCTACAGGTATAGTATTTCCAACTGCAGCAAATTGAACAATTCTTGCATTTTTAATTGCATCTAATACATTTTTTATCTCTTCCTCATGCATCATTGATATAGTTTGTTTTAATTCTTCAATTTTATTTGCTAATATATTTTGAAGCGATTGTTCTATATTATTAGAATCTAATTCATTAGATATATTATTATCCTTTGATTTTACCATTTCCTTAGCAATATTTATCTTTAAATCATGGAAGCCTTTCAAATCGCATTTTTTACAAAATCTAACTATTGTAGCTTCGCTTACATTACTTTGGCTAGCCAATTCAGAAACTGTCATTTCTATAACTTTTTCTTTATTGTTAATAACATAATCTGCAATCTTTTTTTCAGCTTCATATAAATTATTATAAACACATAAAATTTTATCTAATACGCTTTTTTCTATTTCTTTCACCTTTATAATTACTCCTTTAATAATAAGCTTTAATCCAAATACTCTTGTAATCATTAATTTTAATTCACAAAAATCTTTCAAGGAGTATTAAAAATTTACATTTATAATCTGCTAAGCAATATTAATCAACATTTATTCAAACGAATATTTTATCCCCCATTGTTTTCTAACTTCATCCATTATTTTCATTACATCAATAGATAAGCCTAGGGTATCATTATTATTTTTCTTCATAATACAATTATTCATATCTTCAACTTCATAAATTAATGCTTTTGAAGTATCCCCTTCTTCTATAACCTCTACTTTTCCATCCGGATAAGTAATTGTAGCACTATCTGCTCTCGGGAAATTTCCAACAGTTAAATATCCTAATTCCCCACATACAATTCCTCTCTTTGGTTGTTTTGCTCTCATTGTTAATGAAATCACTGCCATTTCATCATCAGGATTTTTAAGTATTATACCTGATTGCTCATCTACTCCAGTTTCAAACTTTTTAACTGTAGTTAAAATTTCTTCTGGCTGACTAGATAGAAAATATCTTGTAAAAGATAATGCATATGTTCCTATATCAAGTAATGCTCCGCCTGCTAAATCAGGACTAAAAAATCTATTTGTAACATCATATTCTTTAAGACTCCCAAAATTCACTTGAATCATTTTGATCTTTCCAAGCTTTCCATTATCAACAAGTTTACGTAAATTTTTATATAATGGCATATGATAAATAGTCATAGCTTCTGATACTATTAAATTTTTCTCTTTTGCTAGTTTAACTATTTCATCTAATTGAGTACCATTTACAGTAATAGCTTTTTCACAAAGCACATGTTTATTGTTTTTAAGACTCTCGATTATATATTCATAATGATTAGAATGAGGTGTTGATATATAAACTACATCAATTTCTTCATCATTTAACATCTCACTGTAGTCTCCATAAACCTTTTCAACATTATGATTCTCAGAAAACTTCTGTGCCTTTTCAAGACTTCTTGCACCAACTGCATATATACTGCCATTAACCTCCATTATAGCTTTAGCAAAATCTGCAGCAATTGTTCCAGGTCCTAGTATTGCCCAATTTATTTTATCCATAGCTCTCACCTCATACATATATTTAAAATTTAATATATACGTTATAATAAAACTAGTTTATATTACTTAATTTTGTTAAAGAATTAAAATTACAACTTATATATTTTTAAACTTCTCATTCATTTAATTTAAAGTTATTTTTAGAGTATTTAGAATCTACTTTAATTTTTAGAAATCACTCTTATTCCATTTTCACTGGCAATAATTACTTTAGTAATAACATTAATAAATAATGATGTTTCTATAACTCCGCAAATACTTTTTAAACTCGTGTTAAGTTCATGAATATCCTTTACTTCATTAAAGTTAACATTCATTAATAAATTCCCATTATCACTTATAGTAAAACCATCTTTAATATCACTGCTTCTAATTAATGGCTTACCACCTAATTCTAATACTTTTCTTTCAACATATTTTAAAGAATCCTCTAAAATTTCAAGAACAACAGGAGCTTTAAAAGTTAGTCTTTTCTCAAATTTATCTTCATCTACAAGAATAATATAATCTTTAGACATGCTAGCAATTAGTTTTTCTTTAGTATGAATTCCTCCACCACTTTTTAAAGCATTTAAGTTTTCATCAACTTGATCACATCCATCAAATGCAACAGCAATTTTATCCACAGAACAAGTGTGAATAACGTCTAATCCATTTTCTATACAAAGCATTTTTGTTTTTGTTGAAGGTGTAACTACCTTAACTTTGAGATTTTTATCTCCTTTTATATAATCTATTAAATACGCTATGCTTCTACCACCACCAAGACCTATTATCATTCCATCTTCTATATATTTCATAGCTTCTTTAGCGCAATCTTTCTTTAAATCATTATCATTCATTTGCCAACACCTCTTTATATGTTTTTACATAATATAATAATTTATTCTTTGATTAATAGAATATATATAAATTTATTTAATTACAAATACATCTAATTACTTATTCCAATTTAAATAATCAAAATTTCATATTTATTCTATATTTTATATAATAGTATGACTTTTTTATTTCGTCAATATCATTTGGAGCGAAATTTTTTTTCACAGATGTTATATCTTAAGTTTATGTAAAATGGTAAAACTAAAAAGGATATTTTAAAGTAGTTTTTAAGCCACTTTAAAATATCCTTTTTTCTATATTCTAAATATACTTTACATATTTTTTAAGAATCTTAGACATAGGTATGCCTATTATTAAAGCCATGACAATTTGTGTTATATCTCCAGGAATTGATAACGTTGGTGCTATCCAATTTCCATATAAAATTACTTCTGTAAGATAATATCCTGCTATCATCCAAACTCCTGATAAAATTACTGCAAAAGTATTAACAATTATGCTTTCGCCTTTTTTATTATTACTATATGCAATAGCTCCTAAAATATATCCCATAATACCTCTTATTACGAAAGTAAATGGTGCCCAAAGTGCCCATCCCGATGATAAATCAAATATTGCCATTCCTACTGCTGCTGCAATAGCTCCTTTTTCTTTTCCAAAAACTACAGCTGCTATCACTAGCATTGCAGTTCCTAAATGAACTAATCCACCATTTGCTGCTATTGGCAGTTTAATATTAATAAATGAGGTTGCTACAAATATTAAAGCTGTTAGTAATGCTGTTTCAACCATGTCTTTTGTTTTAAATTTACTTTTTCCTTTGATTAATTCCATAATTTTGCCCCACCTTTATATATTTTTAATTTGTTATAATTTATAAATTGCTTACTTAATTTATTAGAAATAAATTTCTTTATCACTTATTAATTTACTCTTCCAAATATTTATTAAATAATTGAACTAATTCTTTATCAGTTTTAAATCCTAAATCTTTTAATCCCTTATCTATTGTATTTAATGCATAAACTATCATTTCTATTCTTGCATTTTCACCCATGTGACCTATTCTAAGAATAATATCTTCATATGGTTTCAATGAAGTGATAATTAAAGTATTATATTGATTTAACATGTGATTTTTAAGATTTAATGCTCCAATATTTTCTGGTATTTTAACTGCTGTCACTGTATTTGAATATCCATCTTCCAAAAATAAATTAAGTCCATATTCAACCATAGCTTTTCTTGTTGCTGCTGCTATTTTTTCATGCCTATTAAGTACATTTTCAATTCCTTCTTCTAGAATATTATCGCAAGCTTTACTTAATCCCATAATATCACTTATAGGAATTGTATATGGAAACCACTTATTAGTATAATAGTTTTCCCAAATATTAAGATTGCAATAAAATCCTATTACAGGAGTCTTTCTATTTTTTATTACAGCTTTTGCCCTTTCACTAATGCTAACCATAGTTAATCCAGCCGGAGCTGAAAATGCTTTTTGAGATCCACCTAAAGCTATATCAACTTTCCAATCATCAACTCTTATTTCTTCTCCGCCCATTGCAGAAACAGAATCGACAACTGTTAATATTCCATATTCATTTAACATTGGACATATTTTTGATAAATCATTTAAAACCCCTGTTGGTGTATCACAATGAACTATTGTAGCATACTTAAAATCATGATCTGCTTCTAAAAATTCTCTTAATTTCTCTACATTTATAGCTTTGCTGTAATCATTTGAAAAATATACCCCTTCTCCTCCATACATTAAAGCAAAGTCTTTAAAACCTCGTCCATAAATCCCATTATCTAAAACAAGCACTCTGTCACCAGGTTCAGTAAGAGATGCACATGCTGCTTCAAGCCCTAAAATACCTTCTCCACTTAATATATACACTGGATTATTTGTATTTATTATCTTGCCTATCTTATCACAAGTATCTTTATAAAATTCCACAAATTCTAAATCAACATCTGGATTAGTAGTTACTTTGGCTCTTTCTAATCTCACATTTTCTCTTACACTCGTTGGCCCTGGAGCATAAACAAATTTATCATTCATAGTAAAGTTTCCTTCCTTTGTTATTAATTTGAATTCTCTAAAAATAAGTTTTGCAAATACCTAATACAAATAAAATATCACACAAAACAAAAGTAGTAAATTGTACGGATACAATCTACTACTTTTATCATTATTTATTTTTTAGATGATCCATTAAGTGCATGTCTATGTTTATTATTATTATTATTGATAAATACATACTTTTTTTGAACTAAAAAACTAAATAAAAAGAGAATTGATTCTGTAATAATTTTAGCCATCACCAAGTTAATTCCTATAGTGTATAAATAATTTAAAGTTATATAATTCATAAACATTAAAACTAATGCTAAAAGCACATATTTATGAAAACATATTTCTTGATTTCTATTACTTTTTGAAAAAACATAATTTTTATTCATAATATAATTAAATGAACCACTACAAATTCTAGCGCCTGCAACTGCTAAAAACAAATTAGAAGTAAGCAGTTTAATAAATATTAGCAAGCTAAAATCTAATAAAGCTGATAATATAGATGACATTCCAAATTTTAAAAATGGCATATATATCTTTACAGAATCCTTTAATGGATTAAAATGAGATGATTTATTATCTTCTAAATATACTGTATTAATAGGAGTTTCTTTTATTTCATAACCACTATCTTCTGCCTCTAACAGCATATTCATTTCATATTCAAATCTTTCTCCTTCAATACTGCAAAGCCAAGAAATCATGTCATTTGAAAAGCCTCTTAATCCTGTTTGAGTATCTATAATCCTCTTTCCCTTTGCCAACAAAAATACAATACTTGTAAGTTTATTTCCCAAAATACTTCTAAAAGGTACTTTACCTGTAAAATGCCTTGCCCCTAATATTATTTTACTCTTGTTTACTTTAACTTGATTCATTATTTTCATTATATCCTCCGGCAAATGCTGACCATCACAATCTGCCGTTACAATTTCTTCTGCATCTTCCCAATTGCTTACTATTCCAAAAGCCGTTTTAAGAGCACCTCCTTTTCCTTTATTCTTTTCATACCTAACTACCACTGCACCTAATTGTTCTGATTTCTCAAAAATCCAACTATATGTGTCTCCGCTTCCATCATCTACAATAAGAATTTTACTATTACATTTTTCTTTTAACTCTCTTACAAGCTTAATTAATTTTTCATCTGGCTCATATGCTGGAATTATAATAACCAATTTCCCTCAACTCCTTTTTATATAATATTTCATTTTTTTCTAAGCTTCTAATTACTTAAATCACTTTGATATCTATATGTTGCAATAAGAAATCTAAATAAAAGTAAGGATGTAGTTACAAATTTTATTAAAGAATACTCTTGAAACATATCTATATAAATTTTTCTATTATTTAAAATAGAGAATGTCACTAATTTCTCTTTCTTGATTCTTACCTAATGGATTATTAACTACCCTTCCCATAAAATACATAGTTGATGAACCTCCACCATCTAAATTATATGCATCTGTGCATCCAAGTTCTTCAAAAACCTTTGAAAATTCATTAAGCGTCATACCTTTGCTGTAGCCTTCTTTTCTACCATCAACTACTACAAATACATAGTGATTTGGTGAAATTATTCCTACCCCTGTTCTTGGATTTGAATTTTGAATAGATGAATTCCCCATATTTTTATCTATCTTCACACCTTCAAAATTTGTTATGGCTTTACTATTTTTTACAAGTGTAGGTCCAAATGAAAATGTATCTATAACGCCTTCTGAAATTAATTTTTCTGCTGATGTACTAATTTCATCGTATGTTTTCATAGTACCATCTTCATAAAAAGCTAACCCTTCTCTTGCTGCTGTATCTCTATATGCAACTCCATTTCTAATTAAAATTCCATCTTCACGAAATCCGTAATAGTCACCATTTATAGCAAAAACTGCATCATTATCTTCTGCTATACTTGAAGTTGTTTCAATAATATTTCTTCCAAATTTATTTTTAGCAAAGGCTGAATATAAATCAGAAGATTCTTTAACTTGTACGTCTGCCACATAATAAGTGACCTTATCATTCCCGCTTCCACTTTCAACTTTTTGTATGCTTATTTGCAAATCATCTCTTGTGTAATTCCAATCATCGTATGTAGCTTCACTTTTATCTATATTACCGGAGTTAGTATCTGCACTTGTCTTTATGTTGCTCATCAGTGAGACTGGAATTTCCTCTCTTTCTATTAAATATCTATATGATAAAGAAAATACAATAGTAAATATAATAATCATAGCTGAACCTACACTTATAATAAGCTTCTTCTTTTTAGTCAATATTCAAAACCTCCTTTTGAAAATAAATTTAATATTTGAACTTATTTTACTTCTCTTATCTTAATGTTAGCTTAATACAATAAAATTTTTGCATAAAAACTAGACTCTTCAAATTATTAAGACTTTTTATTATAAAAACTTCCATTTTTCTATAGAATATTGCTTAAATACAATTAAATTCTTAATTAATATATTATTTAACTATTTTTCGCTAATTCGTATATATTTTTCTGAATTTTCTGATATTTATTGCATGTTTCCCTAATATTGTTGTAAAATATATATAGAATACTTAAAGTATTCCAATTTAAGGAGGCGTTATTATGGTTGAAGAAATGTTTTGTTATCAATGTGAACAAACTGTTGGTGGTAAGGGATGTACTAAAATAGGTGTGTGTGGGAAAACACCTGAAATTGCAGCAATGCAGGATTTATTGATTTATCAATTAAAAGGAATCAGCATTTATGCGAAAAAACTTTTTGATCTAAATGAAAATGTTGATGATTCAATAGCTGTTTTTGTTGAAGATTCTTTATTTATGACATTAACTAATGTTAATTTTGATCCTAATGCTCATATTATTATGCTAAAAAAATCTCAAGAAATTAAGGAAGATTTGCGTAAAAAAGTTAGTGATTCAAATATAACCTCTGATTATGCACTTTATGATTTAAGTTCTTCTAAGGAAGAAATTATTGAGGATGCAAAAAAAGCTGGTATAATGTATGATGAAAATTTAAATTCAGATATTCGTTCAGTTAGAGAAACTATCAAATATGGATTAAAAGGAATCGCTGCTTATTCTCATCAATCAAGATTTATAAAATATACTAGTGATGAAGTAAATAACTTCTATTTTAAGGCATTAGCTAGTCTAACTGATGATACTTTAACTCTTGAAGATTTAATTAAAGTATTAATTGAGACTGGAAATATGAGTGTTAAAATAATGGAAGTTCTAGATACTGCTAATAACACTGTTTACAATTCACCATCACCTACAAAAGTTAATGTAAATGTTAAAAAAGGACCTTTTATAATAGTTTCCGGACATGATTTAAGAGACTTAGAAATGCTCTTAGAACAAACTGAAGGAAAAGGCATTAATATTTACACTCACGGAGAAATGCTTCCTTCGCATGGATACCCAGCATTAAATAAATATCCTCATTTAGCTGGAAATTTTGGTGGTGCATGGCAAAATCAGCAAAAAGAATTCGATAATATACCTGGCTGTATTTTGATGACAACAAATTGTCTAATGAAACCAAAAGATTCCTACATCGACCGAATCTTTTCAACAAGTGTTGTTGGCTTTCATGGAATTAAACATATAGAAAAAGATGAAAATGGTCATAAGGATTTTTCTGAAATTATAAATAAATCATTGGAATTAGGTGGATTTAAAGAAGATGAAGAAATAAAAGAAATCTTAGTAGGTTTTGGACACAAAGCAACTTTAAGTCATGCTGATACAATAATAAATGCAGTTAAAGATGGGAAAGTTAAACATTTCTTCTTAATAGGTGGCTGTGATGGTGCAAAACCAGGAAGAAATTATTATACAGAATTTGCTGAAAAAATTCCTAAAGATTGTATTATTTTAACTTTAGCTTGTGGAAAATACCGCTTTAATAAGATTGACTTCGGCGAAGTTGCTGGTCTTCCAAGATTACTTGATGTTGGACAATGTAATGATGCTTATTCAGCAGTTAGAATAGCTTTAGCTTTAGCTGATGCATTTAATTGCAGCATTAACGAGTTACCTTTATCAATAATACTTTCTTGGTATGAGCAAAAGGCTGTAGCTGATTTATTAGCATTACTAGCATTAGGAGTAAAAGGAATGTATCTTGGACCAAGCTTACCTGGGTTCTTAACTCCTAATGTATTACAATTTTTAATTGATAATTTTAATATTAAACCAATCAGCACTGCTGATGATGATTTAAAGCAAATATTAGGATAAAATTTAATTAGGACAACCTAGTTAATAAATTAAAATAGCATTAACTATGATGTAATAAAATCACTTATCATAGTTAATGCTATTATTTTGCATTTATTATTTTTATATTTTAGCTAAATAAAAATCCTTTTTTATTTTCCACTTTTTATTAATCGTATCTTAATTATCACTCTTGAATCAACTGTCTTTATTATAAATGCACCATTATATATTTTTAAATATTCATTCATAAATATATTTATAAAATCTATTTTTTCCTGCTCCCTATCATTTCTTTCACCATCTATTGATACTTTCTTGCCTGTCAAATTTAATACATCAAATATAAATTCAATTATTTCTTTATCATTGTTATATTTTATATCACCATGAATAGTCATTTTATAAGTGTCATCAACATTCATAAGAGACTTAAGTGCATATTTCATAAAACAATCAAATATCACCTTATTAGTTTTAATTTTGTAATTTCCCGGAAAATTAAAGTCTTTTATTACTTTAAATTGCTCCTTATACTCTTCTAGCAACAATATAAAATTATCATATAGATTTTCTATATTTATTTCTTCTACTTTAGAATTTATATTTTCACTATAAAGTTCACAAAATTCTCTTTCAAATTCATAATTAAAACTTTTCTTATCTTCTTGTGTATTTTTATCAAGTATTTTAAATAGCTGCTTAAAAATAATAATGCTAGTCATCTTTATAAGATTACTTTCGTTTCTTACATCTGCTATTTTACTTTCTATACCTTCAATCATATTCTTATATGCAGCATTTCTAGTTTGCAATGCCTTCTTTAATTTTTCACTTTCCATACGAAGATTATAATAATCAAGCGCTTGATCTATTACAACTCTAAATTCCTCCTCCATATCCCAAGGTTTAGTTATAAATTTAAATATATCAACTTGATTTATAGTTGCAAGTATTTGCTGCAATTGTGTATATCCAGATAAAACTATTCTTACTGTATCTGGTGAGAATGCTTTTACCTCCTTTAACAAAGTAAGACCATCCATTTTAGGCATACGCATATCTGTAACAATAACACTTATTACATTATTCTTGATTATTTCAAGAGCATCATTGCCATTAGAAACAAAAAAACACTTATAATCTGCATCAATAAGACCACGCCTCAAAGCATTTAAAATATTTTCTTCATCATCTACAAATAGAACTTTTCCTTTACTCATCCAAAATCACCCTCTTAATTTCTTATTGGAAATTTAAATGTAAATACTGTCTTTTTACCTGGTATACTTTCAACATTAAACTCTCCATTATATTTTTTAACTATTATGTCATACGAAATACTTAACCCAATTCCTGTAGCACTGCCAATTTCCTTAGTTGTAAAAAATGGATCAAATATTTTATTAATTATGTTCTCTTCTATACCTGGTCCATCATCAGAAATGCTGCAGCATACCATATCTTTTTCCTTAAAGGTCTCTATAATAATCTCTCCATCAAGTCTATTCTGACTCCTTATTGCTTGTAGCGAATTTGTAATTAAACTTAACATAACTTGTCCCAGTTGACTTCTATTACATAATATATTGGGAATTACACCATATTTCTTTTCTATTGTTGCAACATTTTTTAAATCATTATTTAGAAGTAATATAGCTTCATCAATAATTATGTTTAAATCATTTAAAATCATTTCATCTTCAAAACCTGTCTTCGCAAAGTTTTGAAGACTCTTTACAATTTTAGAAACACGATTTACACCATCTCTTGAATCACTAATAATTTCTTCAAGTTCTTTAAGAACAAAATTAACCTTTAGTTTGGTTTCTAACTCTTTTAAATTTGTTACTATTTCATTAATCTCATTTATTTCCATTATTTTACCATTTGATACTACACTTTGAACAAGTTCCTTATATTCTGCAATCATTTTCTGAATCCTTAATACAAAGTTTGAAAGAACTTCCAAATTACTCCCAATGTATCCCAGAGGATTATTTATTTCATGTGCTACCCCTGCCGCAAGTTCTCCAATTGCTGCAAGCTTTTCTTTTTGTATCATATGAAATTGAGTATCATTTAAAGTCTTATTAAGTTCTTTTAAATCTTTATTTTGTTTTTTTATCCTTTCAAACATTTCTTTAAGCATTAAAGCATTACTTCTTGTTTTTACAGCCGCCTTAAATCTTGCAAAAAATTCCACATCTTTAATTGGCTTATTTATATAGTCATCAGCACCATATTCAAAGCATTTTTTAAAACTGTTATTATCAGTAAGAGATGTAAGCATAAGAATTTGAATATTATCATATTCTGAATTTGCCCTTATTTGCTTTAAGACATCAATCCCATCCATTCCTGGCATTACTATATCAAGAAGGATAATATCAAAATTATTCTCATCCATTAATTTTTTAACTTCTAATGGATTATTACAACTAGTAACTTGACATTCAATACGAGTTTCTTTTATAAAATTATTTGCAACAGTAAGATTAAATCTATCATCATCAACAACAAGTATTTTCATAATCTCACACTCCTCAACTAATATTTTACTTATTAGATTTATTACCAGCTTTTTTAATATCTATAGGTAATGAAAGAATAAACGTTGTCCCTTCACCTTCGTTGCTCTTCACCTCTATAGATCCTGAATGTTTATTTACTATTATATCATGAGAAATACTCAAACCAAGTCCTGTTCCAATACCTACTGGTTTAGTTGTAAAAAATGGATTGAATATATTCCCAATATTTTCCTCTGAAATACCTATTCCATTATCACTTATTTCACATTTTACATAATCATTGTCACAATAAGTATGAATTTTAATTACACCTTGAATTCCCTTTGATTTTATTGCATGTGCTGCATTTACCAAAAGATTCAACAGTACTTGATTTATTTCCCCTTCAAGTGCTTTTATTGTTGGAACAGCCTCAAGATTTTCTTCAACTATTGCATAATACTTGATTTCATTATATGCAATAGTAATTGTTGATTTAATATTACTATTTATATCATATTCATTAAACTCTGAAGAAGATGCTTTTCTTGCAAATCCAAGTAGACTTTTAATAATAGTTTCCATTCTATTTATACCATCTTTAGATTCCAATATAATATCATCTATATCATCAAAAATAATTTTTATTTTATTTTTCTTTTTATATTCAGTAACTTCTGAAAATTTTTCTTTATATAATTCCTCATCAGAATCTTTTAACTTTTCTTCAATGCTGAAGTATAATTCTAAAAGCTTTTTAATCTTATCTTTATAACCTGTTAATGTATATATATTACTTTTTACAAATCCTAATGGATTATTAATTTCGTGAGCTATTCCCGCTGAAAGCTGTCCTATTCCAGCCATTTTTTCCTGATTGATTATTTGAGTTTGTAATTTTTCTATTTTTTGAAGATTTTCGTTATACTCTCTCGAGCTTATATTAAGACTTCTTTCTAATAATGTCTTGTCTTTTTCAAATTCAATATAAGCAGAATTTACAGCCTCAAGGAAAGGTTTAAAATCTTCTTGTATTTCATCATCAGCAATATACTTTGCCAATTGCCTTTTTAATAGTTTATGATATTCATCCATAATGTCAATCCTCCCCTATAAGTGTGATAGTCATTGTTTGATTATGGAATTCTGTTACATTATCCTTACTTGAAGGTGCTATTTCTCCATAAGAATAAAATCCTGTAAAAGTTACATCATTTCCAAAAATAGTTCTTACTGCTTCAATTTCTTCATCTATCATTTGATTTAAAACAACTTTTCTACCAGCGCAACTTATTAGTATGGCAAGTTTTCCATTTTTAGTATTAATACTCTTAAGAGAATTTTCTGCAGCCTCCATAGATCCATGTATAAGATTATTAAAATTAGCGTGCATAAGTCTTGCATAATAGCCTTGTGGCACTTCTCCTGCAAATCTAAGACTTTTATTTTTTTTGTCTACACCTGCAACTGTTCTAACATAGTTATAAATATTATCTGCAGATCTTACATTTAAAGGGAAGAATAATCCACTAGCAGGAAGATCTGCTGCATATTCTCCTAAATACTCATTATATAAATCTAATATAGGACGTCCATCTAATTCATATACTATATTTTCTTTTGACTTAGTAACAACTCGTTCTATTCCAAAAGTATCCCATCCACCCACTGAACCATATCCAACTCTAATTTTATCTCCATAAAAGCCTACGGCTGCTATTAAGTTCTGTTTAGCATAATCATTGGCAATTACAAAAGTTTCTTTAAATATAGTTGCACTTCCTGCTAAGCCCCCTGTTTTCTTGACATGATCTGGAAGTCCATTTACTAAACCCTCCACAAATTTACTACCATTTATATTTTCTCCTTCAGTTATTACAAAAACATGAACTAAATTTTCTGTAGGAATTGATTTAGCAATTTCCAACCCTTTTTCATAATCCCTTCCCATATCTTCTATTTCTGACGAAAAAATTTTTATTTCACTTTTTTCAAAGTGAATTGCAGTAACTGTTAATGTATCATCATTAACTTGATCTTTATATATTTCTCCAGCCGTTGTGCATCCTATTATATATGCATAGGGATATTTATTTTTTATTGTATCAAATACCCCATTATTGCAAATAAATTTTTTTGAACCAAACATAAGAATTAAATTTGCCTTTACAATTTTCCCCATTTCATTAATATTTTCTACTTCTTCTAACTTATAAAAGGCAAATTGCTCTGTAACCATAAATTCCCCTCCCACCACTCTAAAAATTAGATTTTAGAATTATATAATTAATTGAATCCACTTAATTCTAAGGTGTCTTTCAGTTTCTTTTCAAACTCCTCTTGATCTATTTTTAACGCTTCAAAAACTTTTTCATCAAATTCCAAAAAATATTTTCCTCCAAGTATATCCCACGCATACTTTTCTGCAATATGAGCTGACAATACAATTTGTTGATTAATTATATGTTCATCAAAAGGATTGTGGTGATAAAGCGCCGCTTCAACAATTGGTAATGGAATATCCCACCACTGCAAAAGATATCCTCCTATTTCTTGATGATTAGTTCCAAAAGCTTTATTTTCAAGGTCAATTAAACTAACCTTGTTCTTTTCAACCTCTTCAAATATCTCCATATATTTATCATGAAATGAATGTATCATGAAAATAATTCCAACATTACTTAATAGACCTGCATTCATTTCAGTTTCTGGAATCTTCTTATTTAAAAATTCAGTATATATTAAACTTATAATTCTATTAGCAATAAATGCATGTTCCCATATTTCTTCCAATCTCTTATTATCTTTAGCATTAAAATTCAATCCATCTATAAATGCAGATGCTATTACTATATTTTTTATATTATCTAATCCAAGATAAGCCACTGCTCTTTTAATTGACCCTGTTTTTACCGAATAATATGATGAATTTACAATATGAAGGAGCTTTATAACAATAGAATTATCAGCTTCTATTGCTTCAACTATTTTATATATTTCTTGATCACTTTCTATTACATTAATAATCTTTTGGTAAGATGTTTTAATGGTTGGTAATTCTTCTGCATTATTTACAAGTTTAAGAACTTTCTCATTATTTCTTAGTACATTTTCTATTTGAAATACTTTTTCTATAGTATTAACAAGGACTGTATTCTCCCATGGCTTTAAAATGTATAACTTTGCTATATTCTTTTGCAACGCATCAAATACTATTCTTTCATCTGAAAATCCACTTAAAATTATACGAACAATATTCGGAAACTTCTTTTTCACTTGGCTAAGCAATTCATACCCAGTCATCTTTGGCATTTTCATATCACTAACAATTACATCTACTTGTTCAATTTCAAGAAGTTCTAATGCCTCTGCACCACCGTCTGCTGTCAGTATCTCATATTCCGTATCCATAAAAAGTCTTGTAATAGATCTTAATATTTGTGCTTCATCATCAACAAAAAGGATTCTCTTTAACATATAATTCATCTCCTTATCTATAGTAATCTATATTTTTTACTCACTTCCTTATTATGTCTATTTCTACATTTCTTTATATAATCCTTTGTAAAATTCCTAGAATCGAATATAATTTTAAAAATATTTTGAAAAAAGAAACTTGCAGCTCCTAATTGCAAGGATTCTACAAGTTTCTTAACTCTCAATATTTTTTATATTTTCTAAAAATGATAAACTTCCTAATAATGACATATTATAAAGGTACCTATATTAATATTTTCATATACTGTTTTAGCAACATAATATGGTGCATTTACACATCCATGTGATCCATAATTTATATATATGTCTCCACCAAATTCTGTTCTCCAGTTTGCATCATGAAGTCCAATGTTTTTGTTAAATGGCATCCAGAAACTTACTGGTGATGCATAATCTTCACCTTTTAATATAGTGTCCTTTTGTTTGCTGTATAATTTATAAACACCTTCTGGTGTTGAAGCACCATTACTAACATTTCCAGTAACGACATCTCCATCTACTACAAGATATCCATCTTTATAGTACCATAAATGTTGTTTAGTCATATCTATTTCAACAAATGTATTTCCAACATTGCTGAAATAACTAGCTGCTGATGTTTGCATGTATATTGGACTTTTGGTTACAGTTTGTCCATTTTTTATATTTTGAATCAATGATTTAGTTTCTTCTGAACTATTGATTATCCAACTATGATTATTTCCATAATATCCACCACTTACCGATATGCTTGTTCCAAGTGATGCACTATAGCTATTTGCTAGACTATCAACATAATTTTTTACCTTAGCTTCGTCAAGTATAACTTGAAAATTTCCATCAACACTAATAAACTCTTTTATTTTAGAACCATCTAAAACCTGTGTTAATCCTTCATAATTATAAGTAATCCTTGAAGATACATATTTGTTAAGTATATCCTTAGCATTAATAACCTCTTTAGAATTCGAAGTAAATTTAGGCTTCTCATAACAATTTAATTTTTCTAAATTTATTTTTTTCTCTTTGTTTTTAATTGCCTTTATTATATTTTCATATAAAATATTCTTGTTAATATTATTACCATAAAGTTCTCTTGAAATTGTATAACTATTATTTTCATAAACAAATGTAGGATCTCCAGATTTAAATATATTATTTCCAGCCAAACACGATAGCTTATTTATAGCTTCATTTAATAATGTTTCATCATAATAAACCTGCTCAGAATTATACTTTAACCCAATATCAACTCCATTAATTTGTTCTTTTATACCGCCTATTTCATATAATGTTAATGTATATTCACCAACTGATTTCTCATCTACGATTTTAGCTGAGACGTTAATAATATTAACAGTAGAAATTAAATACATGCTAAGTAAAGTGATAAAAAAAACTACAATATACTTTATAATTTTATCTGACCTATTTTTTTCTCCCACCATAAAAACCACCCATTTCAATTTATAGTATTTTAGCACACATCTTCTGAAATTCTTATGTTAATATAATAACTACATTCTTCCTCCTTCAGAGTCATTTATAAAAATATAAATTCTAATTTTTCGTAAAAATCTTATTCATAAATGTGTACTTATACATTATACAATATTTTCCATTTAAATATCAATTAGCAATTATCAAATATTTATCTTTAATTATTATAAAACTTAAAATAATATCTATATTTTTAATGTAATCTTTTAAAACTTATTCTAAGAATATATAATAAAAAATCGTACATTCATTATGCACGATTTTTCATCATATCGATATTGCTAAATGACCATATTCGCATCTTAATTTTTTCAAATAACAAATTTACCTTAATGAAATTATATTTTTCTATTTGCCATTTTTAATAATTATATTTTTAGTAATTTATCTACAGTATCAACAAGTTCGTTTACTTCTGGTTTACTTAATTGTGCATCTGCTTTAACAGATTCTCCCTTATGTCTTAATTCTTGTGTAATCAATGATGAAAATATTATTACTGGTAATTTCTTCAAAGTCTCATCTTCTTTTATTTTTCTTGTAAGTGTAAGTCCATCTAATTGAGGCATTTCTATATCTGTAATAAGTATTTCTGCATATCTTGTAAAGTTCTCTCCATGCTTTTCTACTAATCCTTGAAGAAAATCTAATGCTTGCTTACCATCATCAAATATTTTTAAATTTTTAAAACCAGCTTTTGTAAGTGTCTCTTTTAAAAGTTTTCTAATTAAAGCCGAATCATCTGCTAAAACTAATTTTATATCTGATCTATCCTTATAATCCACTTCGATAAGTCTATCTTCACTTATTCCAACGCTTGGACAAATATCTGTAACTATTTTTTCAAAATCAAGCATGATTAATACTTTCCCATTTAAAAGTATGTTTCCAACAGCTAGTGAATTTTCTGATAAATCATCTGGTTTTCTTATGTCACTCCATTTAATACGATGAACTCCTACTATATCGTCAATATTAAATGAAACTTTAATTTTATTAAACTCACAAACAATAACCTTGTCTCCAAGATTTTTTGTTATTTTTTTTGATAATATATATTTTAAATCTATTAATGTAAGAATTTCGTCTCTGCATAATATAAGACCTGCAATTTCCGGTTTAGGATCAGGCAATGTTGTCAAATTTTTAGGCATTGCTATTACTTCTTTTACTTTTACAACATTAATTACATAATGATTTCCATTGGCAATAAATTCTATTACTTCTAATTCTCCAGTACCTGATTCTAATAATATATTATTATTCATAAATATCGACCCCTTACTTAAACTTTATATATTTTTTAATCTTTACTTATATATTTTAGAAAAATGTAGTCTATTAATAATATAAATCTGTGTTATCACTTTAAATCACGTTTTCTACTAACTCACATTTTACTCGTTGTAAATATTAATATCCTAATTATAACTATTATACATTTTTCAACTAAAACCTTTACTTATATTATCGATAATACACATTCTTCCTTTATTATACCATCTATCCACTTCTAATTGTAACTTTTAATACTTAATTATACTTTTTTATTATTTTTTTATTTTTGTATTTAATAACTAAAAATATTGATTTCAGTAATTATTTATGTATTTTTAATGAAAATTTTTCTATATAATTGCGTTATATAGAAATCCCAAAAACACTAATTGTTTTTTTGTAGTTAGATATTATATATATATTGAAATTTTAATTCCTAAAACAAAATTAAATCAAGCCAATTATTATTAATGCAAATTATTTTTTTTGCAATATATATTATTATAAACTTCAAATTCTAATCAAAAAAATCCTCCAAAATTATATTTGGTGGATTTTTTTATTTAAAATTCAATATTTTATTTAAACTGAAATTTTTAATTTTTCACTCTTTAATTTAAATATAATTTTCCTTATGCTATCATCTGATAAACTATACTTATCTGAAAGCTCACTAATCTTTACTCCATTTTTATAAAACTGATATATTTCTAAATTTCTTTTTCTAATGGCTATGCGAGTACCATTATTTTCGCCCCAAGCTTTTCTATCTTCTGTCTTAGGAATATATATAGTTTCTCCTTGAATATACTTTTGTAACTCTTTTAAAAGTTCCTTCGGCAATATATCCTTTCCATTTTTGTAACACAATGTTAAATTCCTCCCTATTATTTTCAATATTTACTAATAAGATTTTAGAATTTTCCATTGAAAACACCCCCTAACAATTTCTATAAATTAATTTTGAACTTACCATTATCTTGGCTTAGACAAAAAAAATCCCATGGACACATAACCATCCACGAAATTCATAAAAAAGGCAATAAAAAAAACACGATAACTTTCGTGCATTCTGCCAAATTTAATTCCATTTTAATTCTTCAGATGACGGTTATTAATTTTCTTCGAAAGCACAACAAATAAATGAGTAACCTCACTTTACTTGCACCATATTTACAGATACCAAAAAATTGTACTATAAAATCTTGCACTGCTTCCGATAATATTAAATTATTGAACAAGTACCTCTAAATAATTAATTAATATGCTCATGTTAAATTTCCTCCTTCATCTGAAATTAATATACTTAATCTAATAAATTATATTAATTTTATTTTATTATAAATTCTGTTTTATGTCAATATAATCTAAAAATGTTTTTTGGTTCCACACAATCTTTATAGATTATAATATAACTTTGTTACTCTTACTCTATTAATAATAATTATATATCCTTATCTATTATAGCTATCCTATCCCCTTCAAAAAAATTATTATTTAAATAAAAGTTACTTGACTTATCTTCTTTTGAATATCTACAGGAAATTTTTTTCTTCAAACATGATGTTTATCTGCATTAATAATTTTATTTCAAGTTTTTCTCCTCATATTTGATTAATTTTCCATCAATGTAAATTTCAAAAAATCAGTAGAAGGAGGATAATTCCTCCTCCCTTTATTGATGATCTATTAACCTATAATCTAGGCTAATAGGCACCTCCTATTAATGATCAATATTATCATCTCCTTTCACTTAGAATCACCGGCAAGTTAATTATCTCATAATTTTCACCAAACTCTCAATAGAAAGAATTTTTATAATAAAACTTTCCTAAAACAAAAGAACTAATATCGATTTTCGCTTCCGATATTAGCTCTTCTTATATTATTATGTCTATATTATTTTATAATTGTTCACCATTAGTTTCTATAACTTTTTTATACCAATCAAAACTCTTTTTCTTTGAACGTTTTAAAGTACCATTGCCATCATTATCTTTATCTACATAGATAAATCCATAACGCTTCTTCATCTCTCCTGTAGATGCACTTACTAAGTCAATACACCCCCAAGGTGTATACCCCATAAGTTCTACCCCATCAACATTCACAGCATCCTTCATTGTCTTAACATGTTCGCTTAAATACTCAATTCTATAATCATCTTCTACATATCCATTTTCATCTGGTATATCTACAGCACCTAATCCATTTTCTACAATAAACAACGGTTTTTGATAACGGTCATATAGTGAATTTAATGTAATTCTAAGTCCAAGCGGATCAATTTGCCATCCCCATTCACTTGCTTTTAAATATGGATTTCTTAATGTTGCAAATACATTACCTTCTGTTTGTGCATTTATTTTTGGATCTGCACTAGTCAATCTAGAAGCATAGTAGCTAAATGAAATAAAATCAACTGTATTATTTTTTAAAAGCTCCTCATCACCAGTTTCCATCTCCAAATTAATATCCAGTCTTTCAAACATCTTCTTTGCATAATTAGGATATTCTCCACGAGATTGTACATCTACAAAGAAATAATTTTCTCTATCCTTCTCCATAGATTTCCATACATCTTCTGGAGCACATGTATTTGCATAAGTATTACCAGCTGCTAACATACATCCTATCTTAAATTCTGGATTTATCTTGCGAGCTATTTTAGTTGCTTTTGCACTTGCAATTAATTGATGATGTGCCGCTTGATACTTAACAGCTTCTTGATTTTCACCGTCTTCAAAAACTAATCCTGCTCCAATGAATGGCAAGTGTAATAACATATTAATTTCATTAAATGTAAGCCAATATTTAACCTTATTTTTATAACGTGTAAAAATAACTTCACATAATCTTTCATAATAATCTACCATCTTACGGCTTCTCCATGAACCAATTGTTTCTACCAGATGCATTGGCACATCGAAATGAGTTATAGTTACCAATGGTTCAATTCCATACTTAATACACTCATCAAATACTTCATCATAAAATTTCAAACCTTGTTCATTTGCTGTTGCATCATCACCGTTTGGAAATATACGTGTCCATGAAAGTGATAAACGAAATGTTTTAAATCCCATTTCTGCAAATAATGCTATATCTTCCTCATAATTATGATAAAGATCAATTGCTTCATGGCTTGGGTAAAAATGCTCATCATCACACTTCATCATTTTCATTTTTCCAAGCATAACAGGAAAACGATCCTCACCTGCTGGAATTACATCAACTGTTGATAATCCTTTATTTGCCTCTAAGTATCCACCTTCACATTGGTTAGCAGCTGTAGCTCCTCCCCAAAGAAAATTATCTGGAAATGTACTTTTATTCATAAATTTCTCTCCTCCAAATTGTAGCTTTTATTATTTAAAACTATTACTTTTTTTGATTAAATAACCAATCTATCGCATTTTGATTATTATAAGCTGGTACCCATGCAAAATGATTATATCCAACATTTTCATCTACAGGTACGCCAGCATTCAACATATCTTTTGATGAATATTCTGTAAATAAAACATTACTACCTAATTCTTTTAGTCTATAAACTAATGTTTTTGTCCCTATAATATTATTATTATATTTATATTGATCTTTTTGTCCATACATTGGAACTATAGGATCCTCTGTTGCATGAAATGCCCAAATTGGTAAGTTCTTCACCTTTCCCATTAATGATATATCTCCTTGTCCGCATACAGGCATTGCTGCTGCAAAGACATCAGCATATGAAGTAATTAATCCCCATGTTCCCATTGCACCCATTGAACAACCTGTTACGTAAATACGAGATTGATCTATATTCGGATATTCTTTTTCTAACCCTTTAATAATCTCCATTAAAGCAGATTTGACTTTTTCTTCATTCCATCCTTTTTTTCCAGTGATAGCTACATTTACTTTTAGTTCTGCTGGTAATTGCGGTGCTACAACATAAGCTTTATGAATAGCTTGCTCTGCATCTGAAGCAAATCCTGTCACCATGTCATTAGCTACTAATTGTGCTTCATTATCACTTCCAACCTCTCCACCTCCATGAAGAACTAACACTAAAGGTGTTTTTTCAGTTGCTTTAGGAACAAATAAACAATAATTTAATGTCTCTGTGGTATATGTACCTTCATATTTTCTCTTTTCAAACTTATCAGCATCTCCTAAGTCAAACTTAATATCTTCTTTATTAAAATTTGAATTAGCATCACATATTATACTAAATTTTTGATTATATGCAAATGAATCAAAGACTAATGTAATTACATTGCCTTCAATTTTAATGTCTTTAATTGATTTTTTTACTATTTGAGTATTCCCATTAACTAATTGTGGAAATTCAATATGAAAATCAGTTGCTTTTAAATTTGCAATAGAACCATCCTTAATATTTAACTTTATTGACTTAACTTGATTCCCAAAATCACTTGTCGGTGCATAAGCTTCCAATTTTTCAATTGAATTAATTTTATTAGCTTTATTTAATTCTAAGGCCTTTGTATTTGTTGTTAGTGTTAAAAGTGTACATAATGTTAGCATTCCAATTAATGGTTTTATAAATTTCTTCATTATTATTTTCCCCCCACCTATATATTTAACCGTTTTCAGTTCTTGTATGTATATATGTTCTAGTTAATAAAGTTCATTGTTTTTTTAGGTAACCTGTTTGCAATTATAAAAAGTACATCTTCAATTTAAATGAATAAATTGAAGAAAATATATATAATAAATTCTAAGCATAAACGGAAATTCCTCTTATGCTTAGAATTTATTTTTTTAAATCATTACTGTTAATAAATCTTCTTTGTAGCTAATAGCTTTCTTATCTGTTTCTATAACATCTAAATAATTATCTGAATTAGTAATTATTACAGGTGTTATTACTGAATATCCCTCTGCTTTGATAGCTTTAATATCAAATTCTAGTAATACGTCTCCTACTTTAACAGTATCACCTTGTTTTGCTTTAGGAGTAAAGTGTTTACCTTCTAATTGTACTGTATCCATACCTACATGTATTAATATTTCAGCACCATTATAACTTGTAATTCCTAATGCGTGGCCTGTTGGAAATAATGTTGTTAAAACACCATCTACTGGAGCAATTACTCTACCTTCTGTTGGTTCTATTGCTATACCTTTTCCTAGTGCACCTTTTGAAAATGCTTCGTCTTTTACTTCTGATAAAGGTTTAATTTCACCTTTTAATGGACTAATTAATATTTCTTGTTTTACTAATGAATTTTCTTTAGCTGGCTCACTTGTTTCTGCATCATCTTCAAATTTAGTAAATAGCATGAATACAAATCCTAAAACTAAACTGACTACCATTGCTATAGCCATTCCATAAAATCCTTTATCCATTCCATTTGGTCCTATATAACTTGGAAGTGCAAATATACCCATTCCACCAATCATATATCCTTTTGAACCAAAGAATCCTATAATACCTCCACCTATTGATGCTGCTATGCAACTTACTATAAATGGTTTCTTCTTTGGTAATGTAATACCATATATTGCTGGTTCTGTAACACCGAAAATACCTGAAATAAATGCTGGAATTGCTATAGATCTTAATTTAGTATTCTTAGTTTTCAATAATATTGCTCCAACTACACCTGTTTGCGCAAATGATGCTGCTACTGAAAGAGCCAATACTGAATCATATCCTAATGTAGCTAAGTTATTGAAAGCTATAGGTACTAATCCCCAATGTAATCCAAAGATAACAAACACTTGCCAGAATGCACCTATAAATAATCCTGCAACAATCGGACTGAAATTATAAATTGCTGCTGTAATAGCTCCAAGTAATTGACCTGCCCATGTTGAAACTGGTCCTATTGCTAAAAATGTTAACGGAACAATTACTAACAATGTACAAAATGGAACTAAGAATGTTTTAACTACATCTGGAATAATCTTTTTAAAAATCTTCTCAATCTTTGAAGCTACAAATATTGCAATTATTATTGGAATAACAGTTGATGAATAGTTCATTAATATAACTGGTATCCCTAGAAATGTAGTACTTACAGAAGATTCAAACATTGTACCACTTAAAACTTTAAATAAAGGTTCAGCAGATGTTAATGCTATAATTTTGGGATAAACCATAGCTGCTCCTATTGCCATACCAGTAAATTCATTTAATTTAAATTTCTTAGATGCTGTGTAACCTAAGAATATTGGAAGGAAATAAAATAAACTATCTCCTATTGCATTTAGAATTTGATAAGTTCCATCTTTATCTGAAAGCATATTAAACGCTACAAATAATGCATTAAAACCTTTTATCATACCCGTTGCTGCTAAAACACCTAATGTTGGTGCAAATACTCCCGATATAATATCAATAAATTTATTAAAAGGATTAATTTTTTCATTTGAATCATCGTCTGAAGCTGTTGCAAATCCTCCAACTACTGCTACATCTTCATATACATCCGGAACATGGTTCCCAATAACTACTTGATATTGTCCTCCACTTTGTACTACAGTAACAACACCATCCATGTTTTTCAATACATCTGTATTTGCTTTACTTTCATCTTTTAATTTAAAACGTAAACGCGTAACACAATGAGTTAAGCTATTAACATTTTCTTTTCCGCCGACATTTTGTATAATATCTTTTGCCAATTTTTCATATTTCATATATATCTCTCCTCATATATTATTTTTTATATTTATAAAAAAAAGCGAAACCTAACACTAGTAATATACTTAAATTTTATCCTCTTGGGTAAAATTTATGTTATCTAATGTTGGTCTCGCCTGCTTTACCAGTAACAATCCATTAATATTTAATTTTAGTTATCTTTGTGTAACCCTTTGAATATGAATAGTTAAATATAACTTTTCTTCATCAGATAATTCTTTTTCTAAATATGCTTCTATTTTTAACATACAATCATATGCATTTCTATATTTTGATTTCACTTGCTTTAGTAAGAAATCATCTTCTGCTTCTTCTACTTCTTGATTTTTACTTAATCTTTGAAAGAAAAATCTTAAATGGGTAACAAATCTTTCATAGTTCAATGATTTCTCATCAAGTGGAATATTATATGTATATTTAACAATATTTAAAATATCTTGTATCATTTTTGTCTGTTTAGCAACATCTTCAACTTTACCACCCGCATTATTCATTTGTGCGTTTATTAAATGAAGAGCTATATTGCAAGCTTCATCTTCAGGTAATTTTTTCCCTGTTTCATCTTCAATAAATTCTAATGCTTTTAAACCTATTTCAAATTCTTTAGTGTAAAACTTTTTAATTTCCCAAATTAAAGGGTTTGGTCTATTAAGGCCTTCATTAAATAATTTTAATGCATAGCTTATATGGTCAGTGAGAGTAACATATATATAGTCGCTCAATTCAACAGTCAATGTATTTTTTGCATATTCAATAATATCATAGCATAATGAAACATATTCTGAGGGAATGTCTTCTAATAATAGTTTGAATTTTTCTGATGCATCTTTTTGCTTAAGAATAAAGGTTTTTTCGATTAATGATTCATCTACTTTTTCCCCTAAACTTCTTTTAAATCCAACACCACATCCCATAACAACAAATTCATGCTTATCTGAATCTTTAGCTAATATAGCATTATTATTAAATATCTTTTTTATTATCATGCGTATCCCCCTATCGATATTGCTATGCTAATTAAGAATATAAAAACCTTAATTAATCAAAAGAGACAGTTTTGTTCTCTTCTCATTAATTAAGGTCTCGCCTGATCGTATCAGTAACAATCCCACTGTATTCACTTGTAAGCGTTTAAATTATATACTCATAATATATTGTTTTTTCTTAATTGTCAATATCTTTTTTTAATTTTTATAAAAGACATTTTAGTTAAACTAATGTCAACCCAATTGAATTACTAGTTATATAGTAACTGATGTCTTTTTATCATATATTCCGGTTTCGTTAAAATCAACTAAATTTAAACTATTTCTAACACAATCTTTCTATATTATTGTCATAAAATATATATTTATGGTCTCAAAAACAATATTTTGGATTATCAAGGCAAGTATATGAATTATTTGCCTTGTTATGTATTATTATTGATATTTCGTGCCATAACTATTTACTTAATTTAAATATCATGAGAGTATTGTAATTAACTGAATAGTTACACTTAATATTAATATCTAATAATAATATATTATAGAGTAATGTTTCATTTTATGTTATAATGTAACTTATTGTTAAAAATATAACAAATTTTACGGAGGATTTTATGGAAAATTATAATGTTGAATTAAACACTTTAGAATTAAAAGATATCATGGACTTGCAATTTCTTCAGAAGTTTCAAGATGATTTTGCTAAAAGTATGAATATTGCTAGCGTTACAGTTGCTAAAAATGGGGTTCCATTTACAAAACCAAGTAGCTATTCCCATATTTGTTCTAATCTCACTCAGTCTACAGAGCTTGGGGAAAATCGTTGTGCACAATGTCATAGCAAAGCTGGAGAAGAAGCTTTTAGAACTGGAAAACCATACATATATAAATGTCATTCTGGACTTATTGACTTTGCTGCCCCTATAACAGTTAAAGGTGTACTTATAGGAACAATACTTGGTGGGCAAATACTATTCGATGAGCCTGAAGAAATGGAATTTAAAAATACTGCAAATGAATTAGGATTAGACGAACATAAATATTATGAAGCAGCTAGACATGTGAAAATAATAGATGAAAATAATGTTAAAGCAGCAGCTGAAGTATTATTTTCAGTTGCAAATACACTATCAAATGAAGGTTATCAACGTTTAAAGATCAAACAATTAACATCAACTCTTTCCGAAAGTTTTGAACAAATATCTTCTGCAACTGAGCAGCTTGCCTCTTCATCAATGGAGGTTACTGAAACTCAAACTTTATTGAATAATGAAATCTTAAATGTGCAGCAGCTATCTAATGAAATAAATGTTATTCTAGGATACATAAAAGATATATCAAAACAAACAAAAATGCTTGGACTTAATGCTTCCATCGAAGCTGCAAGAGTTGGAGAGCTTGGCAAAGGTTTTGGTGTAGTTGCTTTAGAAATAAGAAAATTATCAGAAAGTTCAAAAGAAACAACAAGTAGCATTGCTAATTTATTAGAAAAAATACAAGCATCAGTAGATAGAACTATGCAAGCATCAAATACTACTTTAAATATAACTGAACAGCAATCAGCAGCAATAGAGGAAACAAATGCTAGTGTTGAAGAAGTAACAACTTTCACTATGGAATTGAATAAATTAGCTAATGAAAAATAAATATAATTAAAATAAGCATTTATGGAATTGATTCCATCAAATGCTTACTAATCCTTTTTTTGTCATAATTTTAAATACATATTTTGTAATGGTAATCCACTTTTTTTAGATACATTAATCTTATCTTTACATTCAAATCCAACTTTTTTATAAAAGTCAACTGTTTCTAATCTAGCATGTAAATACAAAAGAGTCATATTATATTCTTTTGCTTTACTAATATGGCTTTTCATCATTTTAAATCCAATTCCTTGATTAATATATGTTGGATTAACCACCACATTAGTAATTTCACCTTTACCATTAACATTAGTCATCCTTGAATATCCTGCAACCGTATCCTTGTCTAGAGCTATCAAATGTAAGCTTATAGGATCTATTTCATCATATTCATATTTTTTAATCCTGCTATATGGTTCAAACAATATCTTATATCTTAAATCAATTGCCTGCTTGAAAATTTCACTTTCATGATTTATATATTCATATATAATTTCCTCCATAAATATCTCCTATTCTTAAATTTAACTTATATTTTTAATTTTCTATATCGATTATATGCAGCCATTATTTCCTGTTTTCTAACCATAGCTAAACTTCCACTGCCACCTTTTACTCTTTCTATTGATATTAATCCATTTTTATTTATTTCACAAATTATATTATCAACCATTTCATTTAAGCTTAAACCTTTATTCATAATATTAGCTTCCGCCCATTTCATAATTGAACCTATAGCATTTAACTGTTCATTATCAACAATTTGCTCTACTGATCTTAAATTTATTTCTTCTTTGTTTATACTTATTGTATCTAACCCTAATGTTTTTATTTTAATTCCTTTTTCTCCTGTTTGAATATTTCCAGCTTTAATCTCTCTGTTAAATGCAATATCTATCTTTAGATTTTTTTCATTAATTCTTTTTATAATATTACCACTTCTTAATGCTTGCGCTTGTTTTGTTACATCCTTAGTATTATAATTATCCATTTGTATTACACAATCTGCTACATCAAAAAAATCTCCACAGCTTCCAACTACTATGATTGTTGAAATATCCTTTTGTTCATATAAAGGCGTTACAATTTCAATAAATGGTGTAATTGGCTCCTTATCCTTAGAAACTAATTTTTGCATTAAATCGTCTCTCATCATAAAATTAGTAGCTGAAGTATCCTCGTCAATTAAAAACACCTTAGCATTACTTTCTATTCCTTCTATAATATTAGCTGCTTGTGATGTACTTCCACTTGCATTTTCTGTATAGAATTCCACAGTATCTTTACCATTAGGTAAGTTATTTATAAATAAAGATATATCCGCTTTAGTTACACATCTACTATCTTCTGCCCTTACTTTCAAAGCTGATTCATCTGTTATAACAAATTCTCTGCCATCACCTTCAATATGATTATAAACTCCAAGTTCTAAAGCTTTTAATAATGTAGATTTACCATGATAACCTCCACCTACAATAAGAGTTACCCCTTTCTTAATACCCATCCCTTTAATTGGCCCTCTGCTTTGAGTATTAAATTCTACTTCTAATTCCTTTGGTGACATAAATGCTTTACCAGTCTCTAATAATTTCGTTGATACTCCACTTTCTCTTGTCAGCATTGATCCATTAGCTATGAAAGCAATTAGTCCCCTCTTATTTAATTCTGTTCTTATATATTCCTGATCTTCTACAAGCTTTACTCTAGCTTTTAATTTTTCATTATTAACATTTTTATATATTAAAGTTTTATCTACAAGGTTTGGTATAACATTGTATAAAATTTTTTCTAATTCTTTTGATAAAACACTTCGTCCTCTTGCTGGAAATCCAACATAAAATCTTGCCTCAATTTTATCTTCATCTATAGTTATTGACGTTCTATTTAAAATTTCCTGAGGACATTTGCTTATTGCTATCAAGCCACTTTTTCCAGATCCAAAAGCTCTTTCACTGCATCTATTTATATTCAAATAAAATTCTCTTGTTAAATAATCTGCCACTGCAATATTTTTGTTTTTATTATCAAAAAGTTCCTTTGGAAACTTAGCTATATGTTGCTTTACTATCACTCTAATTCTTGATGGTGATGCAAAAGGATCGCCTTGAACATGATCTATACTTAAAATGTAATTTTCAAAATCATATTGTCCCTCTAACTCCTGATATAATCTGTAGCTCTTTCCATCAATTCTATCTAAATCTTTTTTTAATGTTTGTGAGTTTTTCATACAAATCTCCTTTTTTATTGCTTCAACCTTAAAAGATGAGCCTTGTACAAAGCTCATCTCAATGAAGTTACATTATTATATGCTTATTTACTTAATTGTAAAAGTCTATTTTTTAATTTTTCTTCAATGTTATGTAATTCTATTTCAGCTTCTTTACGCTTTTGACGTCCTTCTGTTTGTATACGAAGTACTTCATCAAGAGTTGTGATTAATGATTCATTTGTATTACGAAGAGTATCAATATCAACAATTCCACGTTCAGATGCTTTAGCTGTTTCTATAGTTGACATTTTTAAAGTTTCAGCATTCTTACGTAAAAGTTGATTAGTCATATCTGTCACTTCATTTTGGACCTTTGCAGCATTAGTAGAATGAGCAACACCAAGGGCTAAAACAATTTGACTTTTCCAAAGCGGAATTGTATTTACAATAGTAGATTGTATTTTTTCTGACATTAATGAATCATTATTTTGAACTAAACGGATTTGTGGCGCCATTTGAAGGGAAATCATTCTAGTTAACTCTAAGTCATGAATTTTTTTTTCAAAGCGATTGCAGAGTGACATAAAGTCATTAGTTGATTGTGCATCTTCTGGAAGACCACTAATTCTTGCTCTTTCAGCTAAAACAGGAAGTTCTTCCTTTTCTAATTTTAAAAGCTTCTTTTTCCCTGCTAATATATACATGGAAAGTTCTTTAAAATATACTTTGTTTATTTCATACATCTTATCCAACATAGCAATATCTTTTAACAGTTGAATTTGATGAGTTTCAAGCATAGTACAAATTCTATTTATATTATTTTCAACCTTATCATATTTTACTCTCATAGCAGAAACTTTTTCTGTAGTTTTCTTAAATAGACCTAAAATACCTTTTTTCTCCTCTGGAGCTTCAAAGCTTTTTAACTCACCTACTACACTCGAAAGCATATCCCCTACTTCACCTAAATCCTTTGTCTTTACATTATTTAAAGCTGATTCAGAAAAATCTGCAATTTTCTTTTGAGCTCCTACTCCATATTGTAAAATTGAATTTGAATTGCTTATATCAATCTTCTCTACAAATTGATCTACCATCTTTTTTTCTGCTTCTGTTAAATTGCTATCATCAAGTACTTCTGCTTCCTTATTTTCTTCACTCACCTTAGTAATAGAAACTTCCTCTTCTTGAAAAGGCTCAAAGGTCAAACTTGGTGTTACATCAATTGCTTCTTTAAATTCATTGCTCACTTAAAAATCCTCCTTTTTCGTTTTAATATTAATTTTCAAAATCTTTTTTAGTCAATCCTTCTTGTGTAAAAAGTGTTTCCAAAACAGAAATATCTGTAGAAATGTCTAAAGCTATTTCTTCAAATAAATCATCTAATAATTTTTCGAAAGCATTATTTATAATATCAATACTTTTTTCAATTTCATTTTTAGCACTTGTTATATTATCTCCCTGAACTGTCTGCTCATTTAACTCTTTATATGAATTAACTAACTTTAAAGTTATAGGAAGATAATGATTTGTAAACTTATTAACTTCTGGCAATTTTTTAGGATTGCTTTCGATATGTTCTAATATTTGAGTTACAATATTTTCAAGTCTATATAGTTTGTTTGAAATCTCTTCTTCTGGCAAAGCATCATTTACACTTCTTATTTGTTTAATATAATTTTGCCCCATATCTATTGTAAATCTCAATTCTCTTTTCGCCGGATCATTTCTTTCTTCATTTGACTTCTCTTGTCTTCTTAATTCTTCCTCATTACGTTGTTTTAAAGCTTCTTGTGACTTTAAATAATTATCATATACCTCATTGCTTAACATAAAATAAGTCTGCTTTTCATCCATCTGTGCTTCTTTAAACATGTTTAACTCAATCATTTTTCGTAAATCTTTTACAATATATTTATTCTTCTTGTTAATGGCACCAGCTAAATTTTCAATTAAACAATAATTTTCCCCATCAAGAGTCTTAACATATAGCTTAAAACGCCTTACTCTGTTTCTTAAATATCTACCTCGCAATAATAAACCAATACTTGATAGAAAAAAAGTAAGTACAATCCCTAAATAAATAGGACTATTTACTAAAAATCCTCCAAAAAAAGAAGACCATATTGAATATACTATTAGCAAAATACCTAAAACCGTACTTCCCATACCACCAAATATTGTATAAAATACTCCTGATATACTTCCAACTGGCCTTTTCGTAATATATGCTGGAGCTTTATTTTTCTCTTTTCTATTTATTTTATGTAAATTTGTATGTTGATTTTGAATCTTAGATTCCATTTTTTGACTAAATTCTTGTGATTTATTCTTTAACTTTTCTATTACATCGTCTGATTTATATTTAACTTTTGATTTTACATCATTTATAGTATCATCTGCTTTATTATTAATACCTTTTTTTAAACCAGCAAAATCTATAGCATTGAATGCACTTTTCACTGTATCTTTAATTTGATCTTCTAAATCAGAAAAATCTTTTTTATCCATGTTCATGCCTCCAAATTTTTTCTTATAATTCACTCTAACCTAAGGACTATTTAATATTTTCGCTTTATTATATCTCATTCTTTCATAAATTACAATTTACACCAATCATAGAAAATATAATTATTTTCCGTACTATTTTTCAATGTATATATTTAAATTATACCTTAATTCTTAAATCACTTAAATAGATTATTTTATCCATTTCTTCTTTAGTTTTTATGAAATTGACTTGAATATTGACATTGAAGTGAATTGAAGTTTATTATATGATTGATACTATAATAACTTAAAAGAAAATTTAAATGTAATTATTTAAGGAAAAGGAGTGTAATATGTATCCAAAAGATTTAAATTATAAAATGCCTGCAGAATGGATTTCACATCAACGTACATTTATTTCATGGCCTGTTAAGGAATCTATGTGTTATCCAGATAACCATGAAGTTGTTTGCCGTGGTTATGCAGAGCTTATTAATGCAATTGCTGAGTTTGAGACTGTTACAGTTATTGTTAATCCAGAAGATTTAGAAACAGTTCAAAAACTTTTTCATAAGTCTAATATAGAGTTTCTTCCAATTAAACATAATGATGCGTGGCTTAGAGATAATGGTCCTACATTTTTAATAAATGATGATGGAAACCTGGCTGGAGTAAATTGGAATTTTAATGCGTGGGGAGGAAAATATGCTCCTTGGGATTTAGATAATGAAGTGGCTCCAAAAATCTTAGATCATTTTAATATTAACAAATTTGATGCACCTCTTATAATGGAAGGTGGTTCCATTCATGTGGATGGTGAAGGTACATTAATAACTACTGAAGAATGTTTATTAAATCCTAATAGAAATTCAAACCTTACTAGAGAGCAAATTGAAAATTATTTAAAACAGTACTTAAGTATAGAAAAGGTTATTTGGCTTAAGAATGGTTTAAGTGGTGATGAAACTGATGGTCATGTTGATAATATCGCATGTTTTGCCAAACCAGGTACAATAATTATTCAAACTTGTGATAACTCAGATGATGATAATTACAAAATCACTTTGGAAAATCTTGAAATACTAAAAAATGAAACAGATGCAAAAGGAAGAAAGTTTGAAATTATCCAAATAACTCAACCTCCTAAAACTGAGTATGACAATCATAGATTAACTTTAAGTTACCTAAACTTCTATTTTGTAAATGGTGGTATTATTTTACCAACTTTTGGTGATAATGCAAGGGAAACTGATGAAATGGCAGAAAAGATATTAATCGAAACTTTTCCCGAAAGAAAAATTCGAAAAATAAATGGAATGGCAGTTATTACAGAGGGTGGTAATGTTCATTGTACTAGTCAACAAATGCCTAATTCTAAAAAGTTTTCATAAATAAGATACGAGGTGATGAGCATGAGAAAAGTTAAAGTTGCAGCTACACAAATGAGCTGTTCTTGTAATATTGATGAAAATATTAGTAAAGCAGAAACTCTAGTAAGAGATGCTGCAAAAAAAGGTGCCCAAATCATTTTAATTCAAGAGTTATTTGAAACACCATATTTTTGTCAAAAAGAAAAATCTGATTATTACACATATGCTACAGAATTAGAATATAATAAAGCTATAAATCATTTTAAAGAAATTGCTAAAGAACTTAAGGTAGTACTACCTATTAGTTTTTATGAAAAGAAAAACTGTGCTAGATATAACTCTTTAGCCGTAATTGATGCTAATGGTGAAGTATTAGGAACATATAGAAAAAGTCATATTCCAGATGGACCAGGGTATGAAGAAAAATTCTACTTTAATCCAGGAGATACTGGATTTAAAGTGTGGAATACTAAATATGGTAAGATTGGTGTTGGAATCTGTTGGGATCAATGGTATCCAGAAGCTGCTAGATGTATGACATTAATGGGTGCAGAAATCCTGTTTTATCCAACAGCCATTGGATCAGAACCTCAAGATCAATCAATAGACTCTAAAAATCACTGGCAAACTTGCATGTTAGGTCATGCTGCTGCTAATTTACTACCAGTTATTGCGTCTAATCGTATTGGTGTTGAAGAAGATGAAGATTCTAAAATTACGTTTTATGGTTCTTCCTTCATTGCAGGTCCACAAGGAAACAAAATTGCAGAAGCTAACCGTACAGAAGAAACTGTTCTAGTTGCTGAATTTGACCTAGATCAACTAGAAATACAACGTACTGAATGGGGAATCTTTAGAGATCGTCGTCCTGATCTATACAAAATTATTACATCTTATGATGGAGATTTAATAATTAAGTAAATCTTTTAAAATAAAAAATGCCTTAAGAAAGTATTTACATTATAATATTAATATAATGTATTTAAGTGGAGGTTTAGCATTTTATGAATAATACGCTAACAGAAGAAAATATAAAAAAATTAAGAGAAGAATTAGATTTTAGATTGACTGTAAAAAGAGCTGAAATAGCCAAAGAAAAATTAGTAGCAGCTGCTCATGGAGATAGATCTGAAAATGCTGAATATAAAGAAGCTTGCAGAAACTATAGAGAAAATGATAATAGAATTCAATACTTATTGACTATGATTTCAACCGCAACAGTAATAGATAGCGATGAGTTAGATACGTCAGTCTTAGGAATTAATAGTAAGGCTAGAATTAAATTTGTAGAAGATGACGATGAAGCTATTATAACTTTAGTAACTACTATGGATTTAGACCCTGAAAATATGCTTATAAGTATAGAATCAGATTTAGGCAAAGCATTATCTGGGAAAAAAGCTCATGACATAGTTGAAGTTGATGCTCCTGGTGAAAAATATACAATAGAAGTATTAGAAATATTATAAAAATACAGCACTAAAAATGCCATTTCACAATGTGATATATTTCTGCATTGTTAAGTGGCATTTTCTTTCCAAAAATCAATTGAAAATTTCACACTCTTTTTATACATATATATACTAGAATTTTAATTTCCAATTGAAATTAATCACTGTTATGCATTTTGCATGTACTCTTCTTACAACATATTATGTATTTAATTTTTAGTTTTCTTTCTTAAGAACCATTGTTGCCCATTCATTAGTTTTTGTCCTTTTTATTAGGTTATAGCCTTGAGCCTTTAATTCTTCGTAAATTTTATCACTGCTCCATTCTACTAATCCAGATACAAATAATTTTCCCTTAGTTTTTATAACTCTATTAATTAATTCCATAGATGATAATGTTTCATCTCCCCCTATATTAATAAATACTACATCAAAGTTATTGCTAACTCCCAAATCCTTTGAAGTAACATCTGCAACGACAACTTCTATATTATCTATATTATTAAGATGTGAATTATGTAAAACTTCACTAGTTACATCTCTTATATCTAATGCTACTATATGTTCTGCATTTTTTAAACCAGCTGCTATACTTAATATTCCTGAGCCTGTACCTAAATCAAGAAGCGTCAGCCCTGAAAAATCTTCTTCTAATATATACCTAAGTAAATCCTGAGTAGTTTCATGTAATCCAGTACCAAATGAACCTTGAGATTCAAAATTAATTTTCTTTACATTTTCAACTACTACACTTGGTTCTGCAATTATCCATCCATTATTTAAATCTACAGGTTCAAAAGGCTGCTGCCAATTATCTTCTTTAAACTCCAATAAAGTTATATTCTCCTTTATATCTAAAATCACTTTAATTTCATCAATATATTTATTACATTCCTCCATATTTCCACTTTCTGGATAAACTTTTAAATTTACAAATTCATTTTCTTTTTCATAAAATCCATAACCATTAGAATCAACAGTAACCTCATAAGGAGCATCATAATAAGTAGAAGAAAGCCCTATACTTATAAGTTTATTTAATACTGTTTCAATTTCAGAATGTTTTACTGGAAATGATATTTCAAACATGCGTTTCACCCCGTTATATTAATTTTCTATTTTATGTTTGTGTTTATGATTTCAATTTCTAAACCATAACAACTTGAAAATGTTAATATGTTTTCATGTAAATTAACAACTCTCTATTCTTATTATTATATCTTAAATAATAAAACTATCAAACCTAGTTAAATATAAAAGTCTCGCCTATATTTTTCCAACTACACCTATATTCAGGATAAATTTCTTGTTTTTTTTGAAAAGTGTTTATAAATAATTTTTGCAGCAATTATTGCTATGACAAATTATTTATTGTAGGAATATAATATGTTTGAATCTTATGACCAAGATATTAGAATGTTAATAAACGAAATTTTAAAAAAATTAGTTTATTATGTTAATAGCAATTTAGGAAGTTTAATCTTACAAGTGAACAATGGACAGTATTATTAAAGCTATCTAAACAAAATAAAATAAGCCAAAAGCTTTTAGCAAAAATTTTAGGAAAAGATCAATCTACTTTAGCTAGAATATTAGACATAGCGGACTTATGAGCTACATAATGCTATATGGTAAATAGCTAGAAATATCTTCTATAGGAATTTATTTTGTTGGATTTGTTTCAATGATACTATTGACAAGACCTCTTGTTGGGAAGATTTTTAACAAAAGGAGACATGCTGTAATAATAATACTAAGTTCAATTTCTTTAATAATAGGACTTATAATACTCTCTTAATGCTTATAGTATCTTCTTTTTAGTAAAATATACTTTTGATTTTTCCATCTTAAAATTCCTCCAAACTATATATAAATTAGATAAATTTAACTTTACTTAATTACAAAGCTTCAAGTTAACTCTAAGTCAATTAAAAAAAATATATATATTAAATAGCTTTTTTATACACTAAAATATCACTTCATTTATTGATTCTCTGCATATTGAAACTGCTTTATCTATTTCTTCTTCATTAATGATTAATGGTGGATTAAAATACAGTACATTTCCAAGTGGTCTTAGTATCAAACCTTTATTTAATGCTTTTTTATATATTTCATACCCCACCCTAAGTTTAGGATCATAACCTTCCTTAGTCTTTTTATTAATTACAAGTTCCATTGCATTAATAAGTCCAATATTTCTGATTTCCCCTATATTGGGATTTTCTATTAATGCATCATTTAATTTATTATTTAAATAATCAGCTCTTAATTTTGCTTTTTCTAAAATAGCTTCTTCCTTTAAAATCTTTTGAACTGCTAAAGCTGCAGCACAACCTAATGGATTTCCGCTATATGTATGGCTATGCATAAACGCTTTTCCTTTATTATAATCATCATAAAATGCATTATAGATTTCATCTGTTGTAATTGTTATTGCCATAGGCATATAACCTCCTGTTAATCCTTTTGATACACACATAATATCAGGGCTGACACCTGCATGCTCAAAAGCAAACATTTTACCTGTTCTTCCAAAACCAGTAGCAATTTCATCTGCAATAAGCAGGACACTATATTCATCACATAATTTTCTTATTTTTTTTAAATATATAGGTGGATAAATTTTCATCCCTGCACTTCCTTGTAATAATGGTTCAAGAATTATTGCACAGGTTTCTTCCCCATGTTCTTTGAAAGATTTTTCTGCATATTCAAAACATTCTACGTTACAAGAATCTCTCACTTTACCATATGGGCATCTATAGCAGTCTGGTGCTTCCACATGAATTGTATCCATTAACATAGGTTTATAAATTTTAGCATATAAGTCCATACTTCCAACAGATAATGCGCCAATAGTTTCACCATGATACCCTTCACTTAAGCACATAAATTTTGTTTTCTTTTTGTTACCTGTCTGATATTGATATTGAAAACTCATTTTTAAAGCACATTCAACAGAAGCGGAACCATTATCTGAAAAATTAAATTTGGTAAGACCTTTAGGAATAATCCTGCTCAACTCTTCACAAAGCTTTATTGCCGGCTCATGAGAAAAATTAGCAAAAATAACATGTTCTAAATTATTAAGCTGATTTTTTATATACTCATTTATTGTTGGGTTACAATGTCCAAGTAAATTACACCACCAGGAGCTTACTATATCAATATATTCCTTGCCATCCTTATCATATAAATAAACACCCTTTCCATGATCAATTATAATAGGCTTTAATTCTTCATAATCTTTCATTTGAGAGCATGGATGCCATATATACTTTAAATCTTTTTCAATTAAATTCATATTTATTATCTTTCCTCTTTTATTTTTTAATTTAATCATATATCTCTAATAATTTATTTAAATCAATATTTAATTCTTTATCGTTTTCTTTTACTAATGCTAATACTGAAATTTTAGTAATCATTTCAATCATTTTTTTATTGTCTTCATGGAGGAGATTACCTTCACTATAATGGTTTAATATAATTCCTTTTACTGATATATTTCTGCTTTTTAAATATTCTACTGTAAGAACTACTTGATTAATTGTTCCAAGTCCCGAATCTGCAATAATTAATGTTGAAAGTTCTAATTCTTTTATAATATCTTCAATCATAATTTTTTTATCATCATATCGAATGGGACATACTATTCCCCCGCTGCCCTCCATAGTTAAATAATCATACTTTGATAAAGCATTATTAAAATCCTCTATGACTTTTTTCATTTCAACCGGATTTCCTTCTATTTGGGATGCTAAATGTGGTGATACAGCTTCTTTATATGTGTAAGATACAAGATTGTCTATCTTTTCATTAATGTTAGCAATTTTGTTCACATAATAAGCATCACCTGGTATTAACCCACTTTCTGTAACTTCTGCCCCGCTTAAGGCAGCTTTATAATAACCAGCGTTATAACCTGCATCTCTTATTTTTTTTACCATAAGTGCTGTTACAAAAGTTTTTCCTATATCAGTTCCCGTTGCAGTAATAAAAATTTTCTTACTCATTCCAAAGATTCACCTCGTATCCAAGTTCTTTAATCATCTTCATATCATTTTCTATTGATATTCCTGAGGTAGTTAACATATCACCAGAAATTGCTGCATTTGCCCCTGATAAAAAACATTTTCTACCCTTGTCAGGTAATAATCCTCTTCCACCTGCAAGTCTAATTGATGCATTTGGCAATAAGAATCTGAATATTGCAACAATTCTACACATCTCATCATTAGTGAGGTTTTTATTCTGTTCATATGGAGTTCCTTTAATTCCATTTAAGATATTAACTGGAATTGATCGTATTCCTAAATTTCTTATTTCTATAATCATGTCTATTCTGTCCTCCATAGTTTCTCCGAGTCCCATTATTCCACCACTGCATACATTTAATCCAGTACTTTGAGCCTCTTTAATTGCATGTATTTTATCCTCATAGGTATGAGTTGTACATACATTTTTAAAATTATTTCTTGAAGTCTCCAAATTATTGTGAACCCTTGTTATTCCTGCTTCCTTGAGTTTTGTATATTGTTCCTTATTTAAAAGTCCGAATGATCCACAAACAGATATATTAGCCTCTTTCCTTATTTTTTTTATGCTTTTGCATACATTATCTACTTCATCATCATTTAATCTTTTTCCTGAAGTTACAATTGAATAACGTAGCACACCTCTATCCTCGTTGTATTTTGCTTCTTTAAAAATTGCTTCACTATCTAATAGTGAGTATTTCTCAATGGTTGTATTATAAAATGATGATTGAGCACAAAATTTACAATTTTCTGAGCACTCTCCACTTTTCCCATTTATAATTGTACATATATCAAAAATATTGCTGCAATAATGTATTCTTATTTCATTTGCTGCACTACACAAACTTTCTAAGGGCTCATTGACTAAATCCAAGGCTTCATCTTTCCCTATCATTTCTCCACTTAATACTTTATCTTTTATTTCCTTTAAGCTAATTTTTTTTCTCTGTTGCTCTGAATATTGTTTAATTGATGCTTTGTCCTTAATTTCTTTAAGAGTATTCATAACTTATCTTCCCTTTCGTTTTAATAATTCTATCTGATAAAGTCAATTGCAGGAATAAGACGTTTATATAGAATTGCACTTAATATACAAAGTAAAATATCTCCTGGAACTGCTAAAACAAAACCATATATAAATAACGGCCATATGCCTATTGGAGTATTAATTACAAAATTACAAATTATAAAATAATATAAAAGTCCTAAAATATAAACAATAGTTAACCCAATAAAATTAGCTCCTAAAATTCTTTTATATGTAGGAGTAGATTTTCCATTTGCAATCATTCCTGTCACATAGCTTGCAATATAAAATCCAATTATATAACCAAAGCTTGGCTTAAATATATAACCTATTCCTCCCCCTTCTGTAAATATAGGCAACCCTACAAGTCCCAGCAAAATATACATTAAAACACTGTATGATCCAATTTTTCCGCCAAGCAGAAGACCCGCCATCATAGTAAACAAAAATTGAAGCGTAAATGGTAATACTGGTATTGGAACCTTAATAAATGCTCCTACTGCAATAAGTGCTGTAAAAAGCCCACACATAATTAACTGCTTTGTTGTCATTCTTCTATTATTTTGTATGATTTTTATTTTTTGATTTTCCATTGTTTTCCCTCCCCATAAAACTGAATATAAACCTTTTTTTTTGTATTGTCAACCAACATTTACTGGCAAGTTTACAATTTGTTTAAAAAAATCCAAACTTGGTTTTAAGCATTCACACTTTCAATTCAATGTAATATTCGTTGTAACCTAATCTTCATAGATTATAAATCTACTTAAAAATTAATTTTATAATTAAAAAATATTCATAAAAAAACCCCCACAAAAACCTAATCACATTTAGATTTTCATGGGGGATTTATTAAAATAATATATCTTTTTTTTATTCCTCTAATTCATCTGAAAATACTCTTTCAATATGCATTGCAAGATATCCAATTTCCACATCTTTAAACTCTTTTTTTAACTCACGGCCTAACTTTCTGCATATTTCTTCAGCAATTTCAAATGACTTAGGAAATCTTTCACTAATGTAATCATTCATATCAAGCTTTATTGTCTCACCTTTTAATATTCTTGCTGCCATATATTTAATATGACTCATAAGACGATTATAGGATAATGATTCAATATCAATTTCTTTTCCAATACTATCTTCAATAGAAGTAATACATGATCTAACAAGCATTGCTATCTCCATTGCCTGTGATACTTTTTCATTTCCGAGACTTGAATGAATATGAATTGCTATATAACCAATCTCATCTTCATTTATATCAATGCCTTTTATTTCCTTTATAATATCTTTTCCTTTGCGTGCTACCTCATATTCTTCTGGAAATAAAGCTCTGATATCTTGAGTTAGAGGATTACTTATTTGTTCATTATTTTCTATTCTTTTTACTGCAAATGCAATATGATCAGCAAGAGGGCATAAAATGTTCTCATCTACTTTTGTAAATTTCTTTTCTGCTTCTGTAATAATTGCACTGGCAATTTCTAAAATTTCTGGCTCTATATCATTTATTAGCTCTTTAGATAGACCTCTTTCTGTTTCTTTTTGCAAAAGATATATGTGTGCATTTTCAGGAGCTTCCATACGTTCATTTACTTTTTTCCCAAAACCTATACCTTTTCCTAGCAAAATATACTCTTTTAAAGTATCCATATCTATAGCTATTACTCCATTATGATTTAGTGCCTTTATCACTCTGAACATTTTATGCCTCCTCTTTACATGTTATTCAAATACATCAATTGCTATAAGAGCTTCTCCAGCTTTTATATTCCCTGTTTTTAATAAACGTACTTTTTGTTTACTGTTTAATGATGTGCAAATACATGGTGATGAAATCGATGGTGCATTGTCTTTTACAAAGTCTAAATCAAAACTTAATAGTTTATCACCTTTCTTTACCTTATCTCCATCTTTTACAAAAGCTTCAAAGCCTTTTCCATCAAGTTTTACTGTATCTATTCCTATATGAATAAGTAATTCAATTCCATCAGTTGTTGTTAATCCTACTGCATGTTTTGATGGGAATACAAAACTTATAACTCCATCTGCTGGTGCTATAACATTTCCATCAATTGGAGTAACTACTGCTCCATCTCCCATCATCTTGCTTGCAAATGCTTCATCTGGTGATTCTGATAAGTCTTGAGCTTCACCAGTTAATGGACTGTCTAATATTATTGTATTAATAATATTTCCTCCAACTTCTTTTTGAATTACTTTTTCTTCATTATTTTTTTCTACTGAATTCATAGTAACTTCTTCATCTGGTGCTGTAACTAAGTAATCTTCTAAATTTGACTTTATAACAGTTACTCTTGGCCCATATATAATTTGAACCCCAACACCTTTATGAATTACTCCTGATGCTCCACTTTGCTTTAATAAAGCTTCATTTACTAATTCTGCTTTATGTACTGTACAACGTAATCTAGTTGCGCAGCAGTCAACATCTGAAATATTTTTCTTACCTCCAAGACCTTGACATATCATAGATGAAAGTTCATCTGCATCTTCATTTTTACCATTTTTCTTTGCTTCCACATCACTTCTACGATAAAGTTTAACTTCATCAGTATCTTCACGACCTGGAGTTTTTAAATTAAATTTCTTAATTAAGAAAGTGAATAATAAATAGTATACTACAAAGTATCCAATACCTACAATAACAATCCATATCCAGCTTGTTTTCGCATTTCCTTGTAAAATACCAAATAGGAATAAATCAATTAATCCACCCGAGAAAGTCATACCTACTCCAACGCCAAGCATATGCATTAACATATATGCAGCTCCTGCAAATACACAATGAATTCCATATAATGCTGGTGCAACAAATAAGAATGTAAATTCAATTGGTTCTGTAATTCCAGTAAGCATTGAAGTTAATGCTGCAGATATTAATAATCCACCTACTATTTTTTTCTTTTCTGGTTTAGCACATTGATACATTGCAAGTGCTGCCCCTGGTAAACCAAATATCATAAGTGGGAATTTACCTGACATAAATCTTGTAGCTGAAACACTAAAATGTGTTATTCCTTTAGTTCCAAGTTCTGCAAAGAAAATGTTTTGAGCACCTTCAATAAGTTTTCCACCTACTTCTGCTGTACCACCAACTGCTGTTTGCCAGAATGGTAAGTAAAATACATGGTGTAAACCAAAAGGTATTAATAAACGTTCCATTAAACCATAAACCCATGTTCCTGCGTAACCTGATTGAAGAACTATATCTCCAACTTTATAAATACCAGCTTGAATATGAGGCCAAATATAAAACATTAAAATTCCAACGATTAAATATGTTATAGCACTTACAATTGGAACAAATCTAGTTCCACCAAAGAATGATAATACTTGTGGTAATTCAATTTTATAATATTTATTATGTAGCGCTGCTACTCCAAGCCCTACAATAATACCACCGAAAACACCCATTTGTAATGAAGTAATACCAAGTACTGAAGTTGCTGCTCCACTAAGAAGAGCTTCAGTTCCACCATTAATATTAATCATAGCACCTATTGATGCATGCATAATAAAGAATGCAATTGCTGCTGCTAGAGCTGCAACTTCTTTTTCTTTTTTTGCCATACCTATTGCAACACCCATTGCAAATATTAAAGGTAAATTAGCAAATACTACATTTCCTGCTGCACTCATTACAGAAAGAATTGAATAAGCAAATGTACCTGGTCCAATTAAACCAGTAAGCCCATAAGTTGCAAGCATTGTTTCATTAGTAAATGAACCACCTATTCCTAAAAATAATCCTGCAACTGGTAAAATAGCAATTGGAAGCATAAATGATCTTCCTACACGTTGTAAAACGCCAAAAATCTGATCTTTCATAATTTTTTCTCCTTTTTGTATATAATATTTTTATATACTTGAGGTGTCTTTGGACGCTTTTGCACACAAAAAAAGCATCAACTAACATAAACATCCTCAAATATCTATGTATAGTTAATGCCTGCTTCCCAGTAACATACTATATCAATGTAATCATTTTACCGTACTTATAATCATTCGTCAATATTTTTATTAAATATTAATTTATAATTAGATATTATCAATTGTATTCATTTCAAATTCAAAAATCTATAAAAATTAATATTATGATTATGTTAGAAAAAATAATCATAATATTAATAAGTTTTATGTTTTCTGAAGCGAGTACTTTTCATGGAGCCTTTAAAACTGGACAGAATTACCATCCTACAATTTAGAAAATTAAATTTTTAATGAACATTAGATAATTTTATAGAAAAACAAAACTATCCCATGCCTCAAATTTTATGGAAATCATTAATCCTATTAATTGATATCATTTGGAAATCCTACTCCAAAAGCAGTTCCTAAAGATATGCAAACTGATTTCTCATAATTTGAAAAAGCAGCAGCCATAGCAGTACCATCATGAACTAATGATATCTTAAATCTTTCTCCAAGCTTTTTATATAATTCATTAGATAAACATTCTTCATAATTTTCTGCTATTAATCTTAGCTTCCCATATCCTCCTCTGTTTGCAAATAGTCCGTTTTTAACATAATTAGCTATACTAATTACTATATGATCCCCCATATTTAAGACTTCCTCATTTCCAAACTCTATAGTATCTATAATCAAATTTAACAAATAATTATGTAATTCCACAGCCTGTGTTTTTTCTTTTCTAGAATCTTGAATATCCCACTCTACATAATTAGATAAAACCTTACCTAATTTTACAATACCCTTAACCTCTTTTTCGTGTATCTTTATTAAACTTCTCTTAATAAAAGTTTGTCCACAATCAAAAATTAAATATAATTTTTCTTCTTCATCGCCCTTGATATATGTAGCACAACCTTTTATTCCACTATTTGAAGGATCTTCATTTAATATAATGTTATAGCAATTTTCATTTGACTCCTTAAAAACTCTTTCCACATGAAATTTTAACTTTTCTCCTATTTTTGAACTTGAAAGTCCGCCTACTAAGATTACATTTTTTAAACTACTCCAGTAATCCCAATTACTATCATTCCAATCTTCTCTTTTGAGTCTATTAACAGTTTCCCCTTTCTTTAGAGTTAATAGGATAACTGCTAACCTTTCACCAAACACTTTAGCAATATTATCTGCTATTTTCTTAACTAAAATATCATCACTTTCTAAACCTTCATTTAAATATTGTGGCAGCATTTTTTCTTCTATTCTATCCATATCTAGTTTTAATGCTTTACTATTTTTCTTAATTTCCTCTATAAATAGTTCTGTAGAAAATATGTCTAGTGCAGCCTTCCCTTGTAAATCTTGTTTTACCTTGTCTGTTGGCATTTTCTCTATTATCAATTTATTTATAGATGCATTTAAACATAAAAAGCCATCTTGAACAAACGGATTATTCACAACCATTCCTCCTTATTTCAACTTCACAATATCCTAATTATACCATATAGACTGATAATCAATGTGCCCTTTTTTTATCTTCCAATGCTTTTAGTACATTTTGTATATTAATAATTTTCAATTGAAAATTATACAAAATAGCCCCTTGATAATATTAAGGGAATATTATTAAGGGGCCATAAAGATAAATTATACAATTAATATTTTTCTACAACTTTATCTATTAATCATATTTTCTTTTCACTAATTGTGAAAACTCAAATAATTTTTATTCTGCAAGTATCTTAATTTCATTATATTTTTTTAAGTCCGTATAAAGTTCACCAAGATAAGGATTTCTTTTTGTCTTAACTACCTTCCAAATCATATAAGCAAATACTGCTATATTTGAAAGTAATGATAACAAACTAAATATCCAAAGTAGAACAGTGTTGTAAGTAGAAGAAACTAGAAAAGCTCCCTTATCAATAAATGCTGGGAATGTTTGTGCAAACATACACCATAATGCTAAAGTATGTGCACGATGCTGTAACCATGCACCTTTTCCTATAGTAAATGCACAAAGTGTTGGCGCTAACAGTAATGCAAAACCACAATACCAAGCATGACCTGGAAGACAGTTATAAGTATAATCAAAATTCCATAGGTCATATGCTATTATCCAAAACCATAACATATCAGGCCATAGCATGTCCATGCTTCCATCTTTATTATTTTTTTTCCTTAAGCAGATTCCAAGCCATCCTGTTATAGTTATAATATTTAAAATACCAGCAATACCATTCATAAAATTCCATGAGCCACCAAGAACATACATAGCTTCATCAACTAAATTTCCGCCTCCATTGTATTGCATACCAACTTGAAAATCACGACTTACTGCCTCTGCTATATTAATAGCTAAGATTAAAGGTGGAAAACACAATGCCCATTTCTTATCAGCTAATCTCCATTCCTTACCAGTTGATTTATCTTTTCCTCTAACATATTTGATACACCAAAAACCAATACATCCAGCTGTAGATGAATATACTTTGGCAAGATGGAACCAATCTGTATAAGTTGTATCTCTTAATACTGTAAACCATAATGCTGAAAGCAATATGGGTAAAATAACAAAGCAAAAAAGACCAACATATTTGAATCTGCGTGTTACTTCATTTAGCCCAAATAGTGCAATAAAAACAAGTATCCACACACACCATACACTTAATATTGATGCTCCCTGACTGTAATTGAAAGTAAACATTTTACTCCCCCCTAAATATGAATAATTTAACATTTATTACATCTAGTATATAGCGTTTACAGCACCCTATTCAATAGACAGATATGTGAAAGTGTATGAAATTCAGACTTTTAAAAATTATTATTTTATTCCTTCTTTGGCAAACTCAGATACTGAACGAGAAATACTGCCCCTTATCATTATCAAAAGTTTTTTCAGAATAATTTCTGGATCTCCTTCCATACCTTCACTTACCCAGTCTATAATCAATCCATTAAATACATGTCTATAAAAGTTAACAATAAATTGTTCATCTTTCTCTGATAATCTTACCTCCACTTTTTCTGCACATTCTCTAACTACATCATCAAGTAATTTGTTCGAAAAATTCGTAAAGTAAGTATTGGCTTCACACCAATAAGACGAATTATACACATGCAGAATCATTTTTGAATTTTTTTTCATATAATTCATGGTTGCTAAAAAACCACCAGCCCAAGTCTTAAAGGTTCTGTTTTGTGCAATTTCCCCAGATAATTCTTCATATATTATAAATTTGAAAATATCCATAATATCTGTAAAGTAATAGTAAAAAGTCTGCCTGTTTACACCACAATGTTCACAAATATGCTTTACTGTAATTTTGTGTATACATTGCTTGTTCAATAATTCTTTAAAAGAATTAATTATGGCAGTTTTAGCATGTTGTCTCATAAATACTTCCCCCTTATCAGTGTAATTTATTTCCTTTTTATTATAATTTAATTAACATAAATTTCAAAGTAATTTAATTAAATCCAAATGATTCTTTTATAAACTTTATAATTATGTGCATTATTTTAGGTAAGTTGGCAATTGCAATGTATATCTATTGTAAAAATATTATCATTTTAAATTAATTCATTAGAAAATAACTATATTAAAAACTTAATAAAAAAATGACTGATTCAAATATGTATTCCATCATTTGAATCAGCCACTTTAAATTCTATCTAATTAATAAAACTTTTGAAAATAAGTAGTTTTCTATATTATAAATAATCTTGGTTATTTAAACATGAATTTTTCTCAATTTAATCGACTATTCATTAGAATCCATAAAATATTTCATACTAGTCTTCTTCAACTCTCTTGTGCTATATAAAATTCTATAATTCTCAACACCTATATCACTGGCTATCTTCTCAATAATTTTATTACAGCTGTCTCTATCTTTTTCATGTATCATAGTATAAAGATTATAATCCCAAGAATCAAATGGTTTTCTTTCATAACAATGGCTTACTTCTGAAATTGATGCCATATATTTTCCTATTTTGTCCAATTCTTCATTATTTATTTTCCAAACTACCATAGCATTGGCATTGAATCCTGCTTTTCTATGATAAAGTATAGCTCCGATTCTTTTTAATATACCCATTTCATTGTAAGTTTTAATCTTATTTATGAGTTCATCTTCCTTCATATTAAGTTCAGAAGCTATTTCACTATACGGAGTAGCTGTTATAGAAATATTTTCTTGCAGCCTACGTATTATTTTTTGATCAAAACTATTAAGCATTATTATCATCCCCTTGAAAATTTAAAGCTACTTTAACCTTAAATAATTTAATAGAAGGTAAACTTATTATTTCATCTAGTGCAGTTTTATGTTTTATTTCTTCAAGAATATTATTTAAACTTTCCTCTGAATGTGTTATTACTGTAAACCACATATTGTAATCATCTTCTCTTATGTAATTATGTGTTACTTCGTAATACTCGTTTATGCATACTGCAACTTCCTCAATTTTATTTTCTGGAACTTTAGCTGTACAAAGAGTACTTGTATATCCCATTCTTCTTGAATTAAATATTCCACCTATTCGCCTTATAATTCCATCCTCTTTTAATTTATTCACTCTTTTTAAAACTTCATTTTCTGTAAGCATTAGCTTTTCTCCGAGTGCTTTAAATGGCCTTTTATCTATTGGAATTTCATTTTGCATAAGATTAAGCAACTTTTTATCTATTCTATCCATAAGAATTCCTCCATAAATGAGATTAAATTTTAATTATTAAATATACATATTCTATCAGATGACATATAATCTCCATCATTATAATATGCAGCTCTTGCCCTACAACCGCCACAATTCTTTTTTGATTTGCAGCTATTGCATGTCCCTTTATAATCTTGAGTTCTTAAATTATTAAATAATTCATTACTCTTCCATATTTCATCAAAAGGAATTTCTCTAACATTTCCCGCTACTTCTGTTAAATAAGCACAAGCTTGTACATCTCCTCTAGGATTTATAATGCAATAATTTAATCCTGCAATACATCCTCTTTTAAATCTGCTATCTATACCTAAGTTTTCTGCAATTCTAACAAATTGAGGGGCGCAGGTTGGTTTTATTTCTATATTGACTTCATTTTGCTTTGTCATTATTAAAGTTAATAGCTTTTCATATTCTTTAGGAGTTAATAATTCATCTTCTATATTTTTTCCTCTTCCTGTAGGTACAAGGAAGAAAATGTGGTGAGCTGCCGCTCCCATAGCAACTGAAAAATCAGTTAAACTAATTATTTCATCTTTATTCCAATCCATAACTGTTGTGTGTACTTGAAACCTAATTCCTAAATCTCTACAATTTTTCATAGCATAAATAGTATCTTTAAAAGCTGAATCATTTCCTCTAAAAAGATTATGTTTTTCTGAATTAAGACTATCAAGACTTATACCTATTGCAGAAATTCTAGAGTCTTTTAATTTTTGTGCTACCTCTTTTGTTATAAGAGTACCATTTGTACCAAGTACAGGTCGTAGTCCAGTTTTAGCTGCATAATTTATCAACTCAAAAATATCTTCTCTCATAAGTGGCTCTCCACCTGAGAATATCATTATTTTAAAATTAGCTTTTGCAATTTCATCTATAAGTTTTTTTGCTTCTTCTGTATTTAATTCCCCTTGAGATTCCTTGCCCGAATCTCTGTAGCAGTGACTACATTTTAAATTACATTTATTGGTAGTATTCCATGATATTATCATTAAATTTCTCTCCCCTTTATATAAAAATTTTACTTGATTTTATTTCAAATAATATTTATTGTTTTATATTTATTTCGGTTATTCACTATATAATCTTAATTTCTTCATCAGTAAGATAACAAGCTGGATCTTCTGCCCAAAAATCATTATGTACTGCTTCTGCCCTAGTTCTAAAATTTCCATTACAAACATTTAACCATTTGCAAGCAGAACATCTCCCCTTTAGTAATTCTTTTCTATTTCTAAGACCATTTAATATTTCATTATTAGAATTTTTCCATATAGAACCAAACTTTTCTTCTTTAACATTGCCAAACGTATGCTGCCAAGTGAATTGGTCTGGATGAACATTGCCATAAAAATCTACATTAGCAAAAGCCATTCCTGATCTATTTCCTCCGTTAGTTTTTAGAAGTCTTAATACATTTTCACTTTTATCTTTGTATTTTTCCAAAGATTTTAAATACGTATAAACAGCATCTGCATGGTTGTCTACAGTAAGTATTTCAACACTTGGTCCAAATTCTATTGCTTTACTTATAATCAAATCTAAAACCTGTCTTGTTTCTTCCTTAGATATATCTTCCTCCATCATTTTGCTTCCTCGCCCTGAATAAACTAAATGATAAAAGCATACTCTTGGAATCTTTTCCTCTTTTATAAGATTAAATATATCCTCTAATTCTTTATAATTATTTTTATTTATAGTAAACCTAAGACCAACTTTCTGTCCTACTTCAATGCAGTTTCTTATTCCTCTTAGAGCACTGTCAAATGCACCTTCAACCCCTCTAAATTTATCATGATTGGCTCCAATCCCATCAAGACTTACTCCAACATATCCAAGGTTTATTTTCTTTAAGGATTTGCAAATATCTTTATCTAAAAGAGTACCATTAGTTGATATGGTGCTTCTAATCTTTTTTTGACTTGCATAATCTAATAAATCTAAAATATTTTCCTTCATCAATGGTTCCCCACCAGAAAACAACAATGCTGGCACATTAAACTCTTTTAAGTCATCTATGAATTTTTTTGATTCATCTAATGTAAGTTCTCCTTCATATCTCTTGCTATCTGAGCTTGCATAACAATGTTTACATTTTAAATTACAAGTTTTTGTACAATTCCAAGCAACTACAGGACCTCTTCCAGAACTTACTCCATACTTTTCTAATGCTGCTCCATCTACATATCTTAAGCTATCTCCATAATTTTCTGAATTACATAATAGTTTAGTTATACTTATCATATTAACTCATTATCCTCTCTCTTTAAATTCAAACTAAAATTTTTCACCAAGTGATTTCAATAAATCTTATAATTTTAAAATCTTAAATTTATTAAAATTGTATATTTGTAAAACTTCTTATACTATAAATTTAACAAATTCCGCCAAAATATCAACTATTAATTAATTACTTCTTAAGTTAAAAAATTTAATTTACTTATTGTAACATATATAATAAAAAAGCTATAGTTACTTTAAAATAAGTAATTCTATAGCTTCTTTACTATTATAGTATTTAGTATTAAACTTTAATGAATGTATATTTTTTATTTGATTTTATTTAAATATTATCTTAAATTTAGTTTTATTTCTTTTAGTTTAAATTTAATCATAAGCTATCCCTCCGATATTGTAACCTTACTCTATTTAAGCACTATAATAAAACAAAATAATAACAAACTCCCCACCTAAATATCAGCTTAAAATCTCTGTGATTCATTGGTAAACTATATAACCCTATTTTTAATATACTTATAAAAAAATTATATTAGAGATTACCACCTATAATTCTCACTAAAAACAATAATTCTTATTTTACTGCACCTGCCATAGCACCTTTTGTAATATGTTCATTTAATACGATATAAATTATTAATGATGGTAGTGCTACTAAAGCCATAACAGCAAATTGTACTGCATAATTTGATACATATTGACCAGCAAAGTTATATACTGCAAAAGGTAACGTTTTGTATTTATCACTTGAAAGGTAAGTTGCTGCCATAATAAATTCATTCCATGTATTTAAAAATGTCATTATCACCAATGTTGAAATTGCAGGTCTAGTTATAGGTAAAATAATAGAAAAAATGATTCTAAATATTCCACAACCATCTATAATCGCAGCTTCTTCAAGGGCTCTTGGGATAGATTCCAAAAATCCTGACATTAAAAATATTCCAAGAGGTAAACTAAAAGCTACATATGGTAAAATTAATGAAAGATATGAATCTTGTATCCCTACAGCCTTGAAGGTGATAAAATTAGGTAAAAGAGTTGCATGTATTGGAATCATTAATCCAAGTAGTACAAAAGTCATAACATGTTTCCTAATTCTCCATCTCATTCTAATAAGAGCATACCCCATCATTAATGAAAATAACACTGTTAAGACTATGGTTATGACATTTATAAATATACTGTTAAAAAGGTATTGAGGAATTTTCCCATCAACCCATGCTGTTTTATAGTTAATAAATTGTGGATCACTCGGCCATTTCAATATCTCTGCACCAAATAAGTCTCCACTTTTAGCCAAAGAGAAATCTACTAGCCATACTAATGGAAAAAGTTGTGCAATAGAGGCTATAGTTAATATTGTGAATATTATCATCTTTGGCAATTTTAAACGAAGTTTCTTACTCTTATTTTTACTATTCTCATTTGCTAAATTCATTTTAATCCCCCTCTAATACTCTATAACTTCTTGCTTAAATAATTTATTTAATAGTACTGTAGCAACTAGACAAGCTATTACAAATAATACTGATATTGCATTTCCGTATCCATATTCAAAAGAAGTGAATGCCTTTATATATAAGTAATTAGCTAAAAATTGACTTGATTGACCAGGTCCGCCATTTGTAGTAAGGTATATTGTTTCCATTTGCTTTAATGCTGAAATTACTGCCAATGTCACATTTATTTTAATTACAGGATTCATTAAAGGAAGTATTATATTTAAATACATCCTAAAACTACCAGCACCATCAATTTTTGCAGCTTCATACATATCTTCTGGTATTCCTTTTAATCCTGCATAATATATAAGCATACCCCAACCAAAACCTTGCCACATAATAATTACTAGTACTGAGAAAAGAACTATATTAGGATTTCCTAGCCACTGCTGCTTAAAAGCGCCAAGCCCTATAAGGTCTAACATTTTATTAAGTAAACCATATTGTGGGTCATAAATTGATACCCACATCTTTGATGTTACAACAATAGATATAACACAGGGTACAAAGCATATAGCTCTGAAGATTTTCTCCCAAACACCACCAAGTCTATTTAGCATAATAGCGAATAGCATGCATAATGGATGTTGTATAAATACTAATCCTAATGCTAAAGCCCCAGCATTTCTTAATGACATCCAAAATGTAGAATCATGAAATAAAAGTTCTGTAAAATTTTTCAATCCTATAAATTTAGGGGTTCCCATACCTGACCATTGTGTAGTGCCATAATAAATACTTAAAACAATTGGTACAAAAATTGCGAATATAAAAACTGCCAGCCCTGGAGCCATTAATAAAAAAATAATTTTTTTATTTCCTAAGATTTTATTCATTTAAACACCTACTCCTACTACAATATAGTTTAGACAGAATATTTCTCATTTCTGTCTAAACCATTATTTCTTATCTATTACTTTGTATTTTCAAACGCTTTTTAATTATATAATTACTTATTTGACACTTTTACTACAGCATTATCAACCTCTTCTAAAAATTTATCTGGTGATAAAATTTCTGCTGCAAATTGTTGTGATAAATCTTGTGAATTATTAGTGAAATCTGGAGTTAAAGAATCTTGCCATCCTGCTCCACTAAAAGATGTTGCAGATTTAATTACTTCAGTTAATTTATTTTGAAGATTTGTTTCTTTTCCAGTTAAGTACATATCATATTTTTGTCCTGGAACTACAAGTCCTTGTTCCCATCCACTCTTAGCCCAATTATCTGGTTTCATCATGTAGTTTAAAAGTTTTATAGCTTCATTTTTTATCTTTGAATTTGCTGATACCGCATATCCTCCGCCATTCCATCCAACAATATCTGTAGCCTTTCCATCTTTTCCAACTGGGAATTTTACTAAATCAACATGTTGTTTAAATGCATCTGAAAAATCTTTGTTTGTTGCCATAGAAACTTCCCATGATCCCATATAGTACATTGCAGCTTTTTCTTGTGCGAACATATTGTTTGCTGCACCATAATCAGCTGATGTAAATGAATCTTGGAAAAATCCTACATCCATTAAAGCTTTAAAGTCATTAGCAGCTTTTTTTAGTATAGGATCTTCTGCAAACTTTACTTTACCATGAATTGCATCATAAATAAGTTGTTGATTTCCACCTTCTTTTAATACTAAATCTTGATAAAGAAGTGATATTGCCCACTTATCTTTTCCATTAGTTGCACTTGGAGTTATTCCCTTTGCTCTAAAATCCTTTGACACTTGAATAAGCTCATCTATAGTAGTTGGAACTTTAATATTGTTCTTTTCAAATATATCTTTATTATAATATAGAACCATAAAATCAGTGTTTCTTGGTAATCCATACAATTTTCCATTATTACTAAATGCATCTAAAGAATTTTGTAAAAAATTATAATCTTTATAGTCATCTTTATTTAATTCAGCAGCATATCCCGCTTCCATAATTGGTTTAAAGAAACCTGGATTTCCCCAAGTCATAAAAATATCTGGAACTTGATTTGATGCCGCATAAGCTTTAAATTTTTGTTTATATGGTTCATCCTGCAGCGCTTCAACTTCAACTTTTACATTTGAATTTTCTTTCATATAATTATCAATTAAGGTTTGTTCTAGTTTTCCTTGTCCTGAATTTCTATCTGGTAGATTTGAAAAGAATTTGAGTTTCACTTCGTTACCTTGTGTTGTTCCTCCACTTTTATCTGCACTTGAACTACTTCCGCATCCTATTAACCCTAAAGACAATACAGTAGTTAAAATAGCACTTATTAATTTTACTTTTGACTTTGTCATATTAATACCTCCCACTTTTTATAAAAATTCCCTAGTAATTTTTGAAATAACTTCAGTATACCGAATCAATAAATCGTTTTCACAATTGTATTATAGCATTCTCTTTTTTGTGCTAATAGTACATAAATTGTGAATATGGTTTGTAATTTGTGAATGTTTACATCTTCATATAAATATGTACTCATATATTAATAACTTCTTTAAATTATTTCCAATTTTCTACATTACCCCATTGCACAGTATTTTAAAATTATCATTATAATCCAGCATGCAATAACATAAGACATATTCAAAAAAATAACAAGTCCATATACTTAATATATTTTGCGTCATACTATGTTAGCAAATTCAGTTAATAGCAGGCTATCACTCAAACTTGTTTCCTTGTTTAACACAAAATATACTTCACATCTTAGACTTGTTATTTCATTCTATATGACTGATTATAATTTATAAAATGCTTTCCTTATATTGAGTTGGAGTTAATCCAGTATACCGTTTAAACATTTGTGAAAAATACTTTTCATTCGTATAACCAACCATTCTGGAAACCTCGTAATTTTTGAGAAGTTTGTTATGAAAATATTCTTTTGCTTTTTGTATACGATACGTATGAAGATATTCCAGAAAATTCACACCTGTTTCTTGTTTAAACAGTAAGCTTAGATAACCAGGAGTAATAAATATATTCTTAGCAATGGTTTCTAAACTTATATCTTTAGCGAAATTTTCTTTTATGTATTCAACTGCATTTTTAATAAGATAATTAGTATTTTTGCTTTCACTAATTACATTTAAAATATAATATACTATACTTAATATGGTTTCTTTAAGTTCAAAAATAGTTTTACACTTGTTAATATCACTAATCCAATTTTCCTTCGCTCCTAGTACTGTATCAATATTAATCGTTTTCTCTAAACAAAATTTAAAAATGCTTCCAAGTAATGCAAAGCATGAATACTTAATATATTCCTTTGAAACTAATGAATCGCTGCATAAAGTATTAAAGTAATCATCAACTGAACTTTTTAATTTCTCAATATTCCCAGTAGATAAACAATTAATTATTTTAATATCTTCATTAAGAGGATAACGAATAGAATTTAAATTTTTTATTGATATTTCATCAAAAACTATTACATTATCCTCACCCATAAAGAACTTAGCTTCAATAGCTGATGCAGCCTCATTATATGATTTGAAAATTTCCTCTATATTATTTACAACTCCACCAATACCTATAGTAATTGATATTTGAAGTTCATTCTTTATAGTTTCTTTTATATCCATAAAAGTTTTATTTAAAATTGCATACGAATTTATTTCATTTTCATTGGATAAAACAATCACAATATCCTCATTATTTTGAAAAATTTCTTTACCATAGCTTTCTGGAATAGTATTTTCTATAATTTCTTTAATTGCTATTTTTAGAGTTTCAATATCTATTGGGTTAAATTCTTTATTTGATTCAGGTAATATATCAATTTGCAATATTGTTACTACTAGATTTGATTTATTAAGATTTATTTTATACAAATCCATTTTATTCTCTAGTGTACTATAATCAGAATATGTATTATATATTAGTTCCCTTAAAAGTTTTTCTCTAAGAACAGAGAGATTTTCATAAAAATAATTTTTATATTTATCAAACAAAGTATCTTTTAAGTTTTCAGCTTCGATGACTTTTTTAGCACGTAAAACTGACTCCAAAATCTCATTTGGCTGACATGGTTTAAGCAAATAATCTGTTGCTTGCAAATTTATTGCTTCTTGTGCATAATAAAAATCATCATATCCACTTAGAATAATGCTTTTTATATTTAATTTATTTTTATAAATTTCTTCTAAGACTTGAAGTCCTGTAAGTTTTGGCATTCTAATATCCATTAGAACAATATTAGGAGATAATTTATAAATAAGTTCAAGTGCAGATCTACCATCACTTGCTTCACCACATATTCTAATATCATGCTCTTCCCAATCTATTACGGAACGTATTCCCTCCAAAATTTCAATTTCATCATCAGCAATTAGCAATTTCATTATAATTATTACCTCCTATTTTAACTTTATTACCATATTTCAAAATTTCACACTCAATTTTATTCATCTCTTTTTTATTTTGCATAACATTTTTTAGCTTAATTCTTGCTTTACTACTGGTATTACTATTTCTACCAATGTTCCTTTGCCAATATCACTTTTAATTTTTAGCGAATAATTTCCATTATAATACAACTCCAATCTATTTCTTACATTTTTTATGGCATACCCATTATGTTGCTCTGAATTTTTCTCATTAGGTGAACTATCTAATAACTTCTTTAATATACTTTCTTCTATTCCTACTCCATTATCTTTTATCATAAATTTAATGTTGTCCTCTTCAAGATAACCACAAATCTCAATTATACTATTGCCAGTCTCTTCTTCTGTTCCATGAATAATGCTATTCTCTACAAAAGGCTGCAGAACTAGTTTAGGTATTTTATATCGAAGTATATTATCGCTAATATTTATTTTATACTCAAGTTTATTTTTAAATCTTTTCTTTTGAAGTATAAGATAATTTTCAATAAAATCTTTTTCATTTTTTACTTCTGTGAATTCATCTCCTCTATTTAAAGTAAGTCGAAATAATTTTGATAAAGCATAAATCATTTCACTTATATCTTTTTCTTTAGATTTTTGAGCTTTCCAATAAATCGAGTCAAGAGTATTATATAAAAAGTGAGGATTTATCTGAGCTTGTAGTGCCTTTAATTCTGCTTCTTTTTCACTAATTTGAAGTTTATATACTTTATCTATTAAATTATTAATGTTATCAATCATATCGTTATATTCCATACCTAACAATCCTATTTCGTCCATATATTTTAAATTTACTTTTTCTTTGAAATTACCTGTTTTTACTCTTTTCATTGACAAAAGCAGTTTTTTTATAGGAGCTGTGAGTATATGTGAAATTAATAATGCAATAATCATTGAAATTATAAGACAACATATTGTAACTATTAAGGTTATTGGTATAATTTTTCTTATACCAGTTAATACATCATTAAAAGAAACAAGATTTACAACTTTCCAAGATGTTTCTTCAATTGTACTATAGGTTAAAAGTGTTTTTTTGTTATTAACTACTATCCTTCTTTCTCCCTCATCTCCTGTTATTTTTGATATAAATTCACTCATTTGCTTTTTTAAATCTATACTATTTTCTGAATTGTTATATGCAACAATCTCATCATCATGATTTAATAATAGTATGGTTCTGTCTTTAGATGATAAGTTATTCAAATAATTATGTTCTAAAGTAGAAATATTAATACATATAAACATAAAACCTGATTCTTGAAATGTATTTGTATCAAGTATTGTTCGACACATTACAATTTTCGGCGATTTATTATACGTTATAAATATTTGATTTTTATTAGTCAATGATAACCATAATGGTTTACCCCTCAAAGCTTTTGCTTCACCATATATATTACTTGATTTAACTAGATTATAATCAGAAATCCCAGAGCTGCCATCACTACTTAGATAGTATTTTGAACCATTATTAGCATAAATGCCAATGTAGCTTATATAATCCTTTGAAGCAAGAAGGCTTGCCAATGATTGAAAAGGGTTACTATTAGGTTGATATGAATTGTGTGATAAATTCTGAGGCATTGAATTATTGGAGTGAATAAACGATTGTATTTGTGGATCAAGACATATGAAAGTAGATAAATCGTTTATATCTTTCTGCAAAAAATTTATGTCTCTACTCACTTGTTTAGTATCAGCAAGAGTAATATTGCTAACTTCATTTTCAATAATATTTGATGAACTTACATATGAATAATATCCAAGCGAAATAGAAATAAATGTTATAATTCCTAAAAATGCTATTATAAGTTTATATTTAATACTAAGATTCATAAAAAAATCTTTGCAGACTTTTTTTAAAGCAATCATAAAATCACTCCTTAATTTTTATAGTCTGTTTAAAATATTTACGCACCGTTTTTAAACTTTTCTTTATATTTCAAGGTTAGAACGTTTTTTTATAAAAACAATACTCTTATATTATGTTGATTTAAAGCTTTCAATTAACCAAACTGCTCATACACTAGTGGAGTAATATTGAATTAAACTTTCCTATTAAATTAAAAATAATACACTTAACTAATGATATCATCCCCTCCACACTACAACAGTTTTAAATTTAATATTTCTATACTTAATTATATACAATGATAAAAATGAATACCATTACAATATTTAGCTTTATTATAGAATTTTAACACCTTAACACAGTTCCATATATTATTTATTGATTAGTAATTTTAATTAAACAAATATTTATTCATGTGAATTAAAGAAAAAATTCTAGGTATTATATTTAATATCTAGAATTCTTCTATTTTCCATTAACAAGATGATTTTTTTAATTTGTGTAATTGATTAATTTACATCTTTGATTCGTCTGCTTCATAATTAAAAAAATCAAAGTCTGCATAATGTTTGTGCCGCACTCTATCTGCGCAAGTAATTCCAACAAATGTTCCTGTAAATTCACCATACTTACAATATTCATCTGAGAATTTAGTTGTATCAAAAATTCCTCCAATTTTTTCATATGCATTTCCATCATATGACCATTCAAAATATGATTTTCTTCCTTCAATTATTAATCTAAAATAAATAGGAGAGTCTTCTACTAATGTTCTAGTGTTAAGGAACTCAGTCTTCTCGCCATTTTCTAAGTGAATTACGGATATTGCACTCTGTTTCAAAGTTTCACTATAATACTTTCTTAAGTAGATATAATTCATATTGTCATAATACATAATAAGTCCAGCACTATGTTGGTGTACTTCTGGAATAAATTCCATCTTAGTCGTTACAGTTGCATAAACAGAAGTTAATTTTCTAGCTAAAATACTAACTTCATTTAAAGAACATCTTGATTCTTGACCACGAATTCTAACATATCCAGGTCTTGCTTTAACATCTGCAAAAGACTCTGGTGCAATACGTGGAGCATAGTACTGTAATCCTAATGTGCCACTGTTAAAATCATCAAAGTTCACAATTTCTGTCATTTTTACTTCGGGTAAATTACTAGTCTTAAAATATTCTTTAGCTAAATTCCCTCCACCTTCTAGCCTTAACCAGCCATCTTCTGTCCAAAACATTTTTTGGATTGCAGTTTCTCTACCTAAAGTACATCTTAATTCTGGAACAAATGGTCTACTACATAGGTGTACAAGATATACTTCACCATATGGTGTTTCAACATAACTTGCATGTCCTGATTTTTGCAATTTAGATTCTGGATTAAAATATTTAGTTTTTAAATGGTCTGGATCATGTCTTTCATTAAATTCTCCTGGGACAGATGTTAATATCGGATTCATCGGATCTTTCTCGTATGGTCCCCATACATTTTTTGAACGTCCCATGGTCACACTATGACCATAGCCTGTTCCGCCTTCTGCACACATAATATAATAATAGTCTCCACGTTTTGTTAAATGTGGTGCTTCAATACAACCTCTGTCAGTTCCACCAGACCAGATTCTCTTAGGATAACCAATAATACTTTTTTCTTTAGAAGAATATTCCACCATACAAATTGCACCTGGTTTTTCGTATCCTTCTCTTGTTTCCCATTCTAGTGATACTACCCACTTTCTTCCATCATCATCATGTAATATTGATGCATCAAAGCCTGAAGAATGTAAATATATAGGCTCACTCCATGGACCTCTAATATCTTTTGCTGTTACAACATAGTTGTTTACATCAAAGTATCTTGCATTCATAGAATTCATCACACCATAAACTACATAAAATAAATCTTCTTCTTCACAATATGTTAAGCATGGTGCCCAAATTCCTTTTGCAGATGGAAGTTTTCTTAAATCAATTTTTTCAGGGTCAGTCAAAACATGAGTATATAACTCCCAGTTCTTTAAATCCTCTGAATGATAAATTGGAATTCCTGGAAACCATTCAAACGAAGAAACTGCCACATAATAGTCATCCCCCTTTCTGCAAATACACGGATCTGGATTAAAGCCTTTAAAAATTGGATTTTTAACCATTGACTACAACACTCCTCTCACTATTTAATTCTTTAATAATTAAACCCCATTCTGTACCTAAGTAAAAAATAACATATTAACTTTTAAAACAATTACTAATATTGGAACATACATAAATATATTACTCATTGTAAATGTTATCATAAAAATATAATACCAATTTCACTACATATCTAAAAGTCATTATATCGACATAAAAACAGTACTATTCCGACCTAATTCGAAATAGTACTGTTTATTTGTTTTCTTTTTTCCTTTGGTGTACATCCATATCTTCTTTTAAAAAATTTCATTGCAACCCTATAATTACTACATCCATGCTTCTCAAAAATCTCATTTATATTAAAATCTGTATCAATCAAGTCCTGATATACATAATTAATACGAATTTCATATAGATAATCAATTATAGTTAATCCCATATATTTTTTAAAAAATCTTGAAAGATAATCTAGATTATAACCAAATTTATCTGCTACTTTGAATACAGTTATATGTTCATTATGATATGTATTTAAAAATGTAGTAATTTCTTTTAATCTATCTAAATATTTATTATTCTTATTTATTTGTTTTTGTGCTAATTTATATGAATATGAATGAATTAAAGTAAAAAGCATCTCATAAAGCAAACTATTAAACCTTAGCAAATATCCTTCTGGCTGGGTATCATACACTTCATGCATATCATGAAACATTCTTTTAATTCTATTTAATTTTATGATTTCATCTTTATTTTTTTTGTGCATATCTATATCAAAATTAAATGAATCAATATTTCGAACATATTTTTCAAACACAGAACTTGGTATCTGTAATACTAATGCACGATTATTTTTGCTAGTAACCGCATGAATAGTCCTTGAATTTACAATAATAAATTCTTCTGGAAGTATCGTAACCTTTTTATTTTCAAAGGTAACTGTCATGCTACCTTCTAACATATATACTATTTCTAGACTATTATGCCAATGTGGTGTAACATAACTTCCTTCGTCTACTGACAAATAAAATCTTACCTCTATATCTGGATTTTCAGAAACAATTTCATGTCTCATGTGCTGATTATCCATATTTACCCTCCTCATTTGTTTTTTATAAGGCATATTTAATTAGAACCTCTTAGCCATTAGTTCCCTTCCCTATCTCTAAGATTTTCTTCACTTATAAACTTAACCTTTAAACCTTATTATTAAACAAATCTATTTTAATAAAATTATATATTTTCCACAACATAACATCAAATATATGATTTAAAATATATAAAAAAATAGCTCCTACGATATTTTTATTTTCCCCATATAAAACTACTTTTTAATTTACAGCTTATCAAAAGCTCTACAATATTCTCCTCTACCGCCTTCTACTAAAGAACTTTCAATATTTACTTCCATAAGACCAATAAACTTTCCTTCTTTATAATATGGAAAATGGACCACTGTCAGATGTCCTCCCTCAATAATTGGTATCTCTACATAAAAAAAGTTCAATGGCTTATTTTCATTTTTAAAGATTTCCATTAGTTTCTTAATTCCCTCAAATGTTTAGCTGTATTTATCCTATTCATTCCTGAGATTGAGGCAATTTCATGTTGCTGAATATTTATAATATTATTTTTACTCTAACCTGTTTTTAAATACGAATATAAAAAATTACTTATTTTAACTAATCCATTATCATAAAGCATACTAGCTGTATCACACATTAATAAGTTTATTAATCTCATCAAACCTTCTAAAAGTGAATACTTCAAATACTTGATTTTCTGCTGATTGATAGATATTTTGTATCATAGAAAACGCAAAACACTAAATAAATTACTTTACTATTTAAATACTTGTATTTCACTTCCTATCTTAAATCTATTTATTTCTTCTATTCTAGCATACTGATTTATTGTTACTTCTTTATCTTTTTTTACATTCTCAAATTCCACAACATATCCAAGAGTATTCTTTGGATCTTTATGCAAACTCATATTTTTTTCATTATCATACTCTTCATCAAAATTCATATATCCCATAGACATAGTACTTGCCATTAATAAACTTTCCTTTTCAGAAATACCCATGCAATATACTTTTATACTTTTATCATTTCTTTCTATATTATATATTTCTCCCTTTGTTCCATCAGAAAAATCAAAAAATTTCATATAAGTTACATTCTTAATTATTGCTTTATTAGCCTGATCTTTTTCACTATTTCTAATATTTTCAGTTATTTTCCCTGCTTCATCTGAAGATATATCACAGGCTATTGGTATTATTCTTATATCTTTTTGATCTTTTAATATATCATAAGTGGCTACTTTTGATACATAATTTTTCATTACTGCTTCATCAAACTTTGCACTTCTTGCAACAAATATATCAGTAGAATACATTGGATACATTTTATCCCCAGCTTTTAATATCATAGGAATCTTTAAGGTTTTTGTATAATTCATTTGTGTTTCTGATGTAGAATAATATTTTTTAGGCTCACTATAGTCAATACTAGTTCCTAAAATATCTGTTTCAAATTTATTTAATTTTAAATTTAAATCTGGTATTGTTAGAGACATATCTTTTTCAATTATATTCTTAAATGATTCTGAAAACTCTACTATTGTATTAATTTCAATGTCAATTTTACAATTTCGGGATGCAACATTTACTTTTAATTCCCCTTTTTCAGGATAATCTTGTTTTCCATCATTAATTTCTTCTGCAGTTATTAATATAGTTTTATTATCTGGATAATAAAATGACATATTGGAATGTTTAAAATTAACGCCCCCAAAAGTTGCTTTAATAAATATATCATTAATCTTTTCTTCTTTAAAAGGCTGCTTACTTTCCATTTTTACTATTACTTTTAGTTTATGTTTTGTTGCAACTACCTTATCTAAGGTTACTTTTATTCCATTTTGTTCACCACTCTTATTTACGTTAATTAAGTAATCTTCATAATTTTTAGTAACCATACTTTCACCATCTACAGATACAGAAGTTGCTTGCAAATTATCATTGGCTAAAACTGGTATTTCTACTACACTTATGGTTAACATAACTCCAAGTACTGAACCTAATACTTTACTTCTCTTTCTATTTATCATTATAAATCTTCCCCCTTATAAAATTTATCTAGAACTATAAGTATAGTATTACTAATAATAAAACTTAGCAACCTAAAATTTCCAAATTATACATTTTTAAATATCAAATGTCATTTATACGCCATTGATTAATACAATATCTTACTTTAAAGAAATTAAAGAATCAATTGCTATAAATAATTTCTTTATATTTTACAGCTATAGTTTTTTATTCTGAATGATAACATATTACAACTGCTAGTAGGTTTTCATATTCTCTAATAAATATTTTACAATACAAAAATGCCCTAGACTAGCATTCCTCTTATTAAGAGAAATTCTAGTTTAAGGCTATAATTTTACTTTTTATAAAAATCGTTATTATTTAACTTTTAAACATAAGATATCTTGAATTAGATATCAAGTGCAGCATGATATGCTTGATATACTGCATTTGTTATAGTAGATGCTTTTACGCAATCACCAATTTCTGCAACATAAGGTGCACAATCAATTAAATCTTCTACAACATTTCTTCTTGGTCTTTGTCCAAGTGCACATATTACTGAAGTACCTGGTACAAGATGTTCTCCACCTGCTGTATCAGCACATAAAACACCTTCTTCTGTCACTTTTAATCCCTTATATTCTGTATGAACATGAATATTGTTCTTTTCGATTTCCATTAATAGAATTGGACGATGTCTGATATTTGCATCTGGAGCAAGTTCATCTCTCATTTCTACTAAATGTACAGTCTTACCTTCTTGTGCAAGGTGTATTGCTGCTTCACAGCCTGCAAGCCCTCCTCCAAGAACTATTACTTCATTACTAACCTTGTCCTTCTCTAAATAATAGTCATTAACAACTACTACGTTATCGCCATTTAAACCTGGAATTGGAGGAACAAGTGCTTCTGAACCAACTGCTATAATTAATGCATCAACATTTTCTTTTTCTACGTACTCTTTTGTAACAGTTGTATTTAATCGAATTTCAACGCCAGCATCTTTTGCTAATTTTCCAAGCGTAACACCTAACTCATACATCTCATATTTAAATGGAAGTGCTTGTTCTCCCTTAAGTATTCCACCTACCTCGTCAGATTTTTCACAAAGAATTACCTTGTGTCCACGTTTTGCAGCAGTAATTGCAGCTTCTAATCCACCTGGACCACCACCTGCTACTAGAACTTTACGTGAAGTAGCTGCTGGTATAATTTCCATTCCACCTAATTCACGTCCAATTAATGGATTAACAGTACAACGTCTTGTAGATGTCATAGCACGTTCTGCCATACATGTGAAACATCTTAAACATTTTATAATGTCTTCATCATGATTACTCATAACCTTTTTGGGAAGTTCATGGTCAGCTAAAAGTGCACGAGCCATTTCAACAACATCTGCCTTACCACTAGCTATGATTTCTTCCATCATTTCTGGGTCATTTAAGCCACCTAGTGTTGCAACTGGAACACTTAAATGTTTTTTAATTTCTGCTGCAAGATGAACATTTGATCCATGTGGTAAAAACATAGAAGGATGTGTTAGCCCAAATCCTCTTTGATAAGTTCCTGCTGATACATGAAGCAAATCTATTCTTGATTCTATTAATTTAGCAATTTCAACACCTTCTGCAAGATCATAGCCACCTTCAAATAATTCAGAACCACTCATTCTAAACTCGATTGGGAAACCAGGTCCAACTGCTTTACGTACACTATCAAGAACTTCTTGTGCAAAACGTACTCTGTTTTCTAGAGAACCGCCGTATTTGTCTGTTCTTTTATTAAAATAAGGAGATAAGAATTGATTAATTAACCATCCATGTCCACCATGAACCATAATCATTTCAAACCCTGCTCTTTTAGCTAGTCCTGCACAATTTCCATAAGCTGCTACGATGTCATCTATTAACTCTTGAGTAAGTTCTTTTACTGGAAGACCATCTGGACGAACAGCCTCACTTGGACCCCATTGAGCTAGTCCTTGTTTTTTGTTCTTATCAGTTAAATAAGTTCCAGCATATTGTCCTGAATGAGATAATTCTACGCTGGCAATTGCTCCGTGACGACGGATAGCATCTGCAGTGTAAGTAAAACTTGCAAGTGAACCTACTGTTTGTAGATCAAGATGATACATATGTGAACCTTCTGTTTCTGGATGAACTACTAATTCACTTACAGTAACTGAAGCTGCGCCACCTTTAGCTCTTAATTCATAAAAAGCTGTAGATGCAGGTCCAATAGTACAATCCGCAGTAATGTCTGTTCCTCCCATAGGCGCTGAAAACATTCTGTTTCTAAAATTTACATTTCCAATTTTAATTGGTTTACATAGGTTTGGATATTTTCTTTCCATACTTTTATTCTCCTTTATTTTTTAATTAAGTTTTTATCTATAACTGATATAATTCTTTATTAACAACTATATATTTGTTAAATTCTTCACTTTTGATATATATGATGACATAACCAAACATTAAACATATCAAATATATATTTTCTTATTTATTTATTACAGTTTCTTTTTTCTTTACAGAACGGTAAACAAACGTTAACGCAAAACCTATAGCACATAGAACCGCTGCTATTAAAAATGCTCTTTGATAACTATGATCAGCAGCATATACATTTTTCATGACTGTTGGTCCAAAATAACCTGATATTGCAAAGCCAATGAACATTATTCCATAATTAACACTATTATGCTTAGTACCAAATTGATCTGCAGTAAATCCTGGGAAAACACCCATGAATGCACCAAAAGATACTCCAACACTTATAATACCTATATAGAATTTAGTAACATCTCCTTGTCCTGAAAAATACAGGCATGTAAGTCCTATAATCGCAATAACAAAAGCAATAGTAAGTGTATTGATTCTACCAATTTTATCTGAAAGATAACCTGCAATAATACGACCACCAGTATTAAATAATGCCAAAACAGAAACTACAGTAGTTGCAGCTGCAACTGACATTCCAATCATACCTTGTGCTAAAGGAGATGCTAGTGCAGAACACATTAATCCATAGAATGCACCACACAACAATACTAAAATCATTGGGTAGAAAACAGGACTTGTAAGCATTCCCTTCCAGTCTTTATCATTTTGATTTAATTTATTTCCATTAGAAGCTGGTGGTGTCCAACCTTCAGGAATAAACCCTACTGGGCATTTATCAATAAAGAATGAGCAAACACATACAACAATAAGAAATACTGTACCTATTATCTTAAATGCTGCTGTTACTCCAAAATTACTTATTAATATGTTGGCAACTGGTGGCACTATTACTGAACTAAAACCATAACATGCAGTTGTAATACCTCCAACAAATCCACGTTTATCAGGAAAAAATTTAATTGAATTACTGATTGTACATCCATAAACCATTCCAATACCAAGACCAGTTATGATACCATACGCTAATACCAACACGTTTAAGCTAGTGGCGAACCCTGATAAAATCATACCTCCACCAAAAAGCACTCCGCCAACAAAGATAACTTTTTTAGGTCCAAAAGTATCATTAATTCTTCCACCTGTAATCATAGTAATAGGCCCAACTGAATTTGTAACAGTGAAAACGATTGCTAGAGCACCAGCAGTTAAGGTAGCACCAGTCACTTGACTCAAATACTTTGCCATCGGAGCTGAAAAAACACTCCAAGCATACATTGAACCAATGCATAAATTGATAAAGCAACTTGCAATTAAAATAATCCATCTTTTTTTTGTTAGTTCCATTAAAATTCCCCCTTGTTTATCTTTTTTGTTAATATTATCACAATTTCATGTTAATAATATCACGATTTCATTATCATGTAAATATAAATATATAAATATTTATATATTTATATTTATATATTTATACTTATATGAATATACTTTTTCGAAATATATTTATTTAACTGATGGTTATCTATATATTTTTTCATTTATTCAATTTCATACACTTTGTAATGTTTGATGTAATTGTAATTTACAAAAACAATGTTATAATAAATAGAATCAAAGAAAGAGGTGTATTTATGAGGACACTTAAATTTGCAATTTTAGGATTATTAAATAGAAAACCAATGACAGGTTATGATATAGGAAAAGAATTTAATTTTCAGATAGCTGAATTTTGGAGTGCAAAACACAGCCAAATATATCCAGAATTAAAAAAATTAGTTAATGAGAAACTTATAGTTTATGATATCGAAATCACTGGAGATGTTTTAGAAAAAAAAGTTTATAACATTACAGAAAAGGGTAAGAAAGACTTTTTGAAGTGGTTAAAGAAAGACGAACCTATGGAACAGACACCAAAAAATATTTTTCGCCTTAGGATGTACTTTTCAAATAATTTAGATTTAAGCACTAGACTCAATTTATTAGAACGACAGTTATCTCAACATAATGAAAGACTTACTTTTTTATACACTCAATTGGAACCTTATAATGGTACTCCACCTATTGATAGTGATGCTTTTGGAGATTTTCTTGTTCTAAATGGAGCTATTATACGAGAAGAGTCTACTATCAAATGGTTGAACCTTTGTATTAGTTATTGTAAAAATACTAATTAGTATAACCCATGACATTTCAAATTGATTGTCATGGGTTTTATGTTTCAAAGCAAATCACGTCTTTTTAAATCCTCTCAATTTATCTTACACACGACAAAAGCTTGTGATTAAAATATTATTAATTACAAAAGTATTCTAGCAAATCTCTTATTATCCAATCCATATTCTTTTATATATAATAAAATATTTTTTAAATATTTTTCATTATGTTCAATTTCTTTTGATAAAGATTGAATTGACCTTACTATGTTTTCTTTAGAAATTTGTCCATTATAAATATATTGCCCAACTAGATAAAACCTTATATATGAAAATCGTACAAGCATCATAATATAGCCATCAAAAATTATATCATTTTCCGAAAATGGGAAGAACTCTTTAAACATATGATTAACTAAATAGTTTTCAAAAATATAGCTATATTTTTTGAAAATATTCTTTTCACAGGTGTCATAAGCCTTAAGATATAACTCTGAATTTTCTATTAAACTTTCATGCTCATTAAATCTAAATCCAGATATTACTTCATTTATTCTTAATTTAAAATAATCACTATAACACTCTTCAAATCCATTGAGCTTTTCTAGCATTTCTCTATAAAATGATAATTGAAGCATATAATTTTCCTTATTTCTCTTAAATCCACCGTTAAAAGAATCTATATTATACCCCTTTATAAATTGAGTTATCCCATGATAGTTGTAACATAATTCCCTGCGCATATTTTCAAAAAAATATCCAAGTATATGTAATCTTTCACTTAATTCATAATTTCTGTTTTTTATAATCTTAATGCTCATATCTCTTATTTCTCTTATATATTTATAATTTGTATCATTAATTTCCTCAGAATTAGTATCAATATCTAATGTTACAATATGCTTCCCTAAATTATTCTCATCTTCTTCAAAATCAATTCCATCTTCTTTTAAAAGTAAAATTTTTGCTGCCTCTAGGCATGAAACATTTAAGGATATTTCATAATAATTATCTAATTTATTTATAACTCGTGGAAAAGTAGTACAAACATTTGATAAATATTCTTCTCCAAACTTAGATTGAATAATGCAATACTTATCTTTATCTAAAAAAGGACATTTTTTATCACTACTTAATTTTATCTGGCCATAGTCTATATTGGCATTATTATATTTTTCTTTAATAAAGATATTTTTATTAATAAATTTATTCATTTTTTTATCTTCAACATTCTTATATTGTCCTAAGGTATTTTTATCAATATGTATTTCCCATTCACCACAACAGTTATCTTCACAATTTCCTCCAGTACAATTAAACTCTTTAAAATATGAAGGATATCGCATTTTAATATTTTTTTTCACTTTTATCTCCTATTATTTTAATATTTTGTACATAGCATATTTTAATAATACTATACTTAATAAGTGTATCATACTATTTACTTTATACTTATCTATTAGAATTTCTTTATTTATGTTCCAAATACAAATCACTCCTATTACACCTTCACTTGCTGCTTTTTCTAAACCGCGTCCTCTTAAAATTAAACCAATAACATGATTAATAATAACAAATGGTAGTTTAACCTTATTTAGATATGAATTCCTTTTTTTTAAATCAATTAACTAGGATGTGAATGGATATTAACTTTCACGATATTAATTTTTTCATTTACTTTTTAAAATTTCTTGTTCCTTTACAACAATATATAATCTTTCTCATAAACATTCTCACTATTTCTAATTTATAATTTTCTATTAAATTTAATATTTATTATATTCTTTCACATTATAACTGCCAATATGCCATATAATTAAAAACTATCGTTTATACAACATTTTTTAATAACTTATCGATTAGTATAGATGTCTCCGAATAATAACACAAATAATTTATTAAGGCTATATTTTCAACATAAGTTAAAAATATAGCCTCTAATATGACTAACATTACTGTTAATATTATCTATTTTTTTGATTGTGTCTTATCTACATAACCACGAAGTTTTCTGCAAAAATGATACTATAAACATCTAAACTTAATATACATTCATTTCGCGTTATATGATTAATTTCTATATAATTACTTCCAAAAATTAAAGTTCATGCGTGTTGGAATTTTTTTATCCTTAAGTTCTTGTCTCATCTTTGCGATTGCTGTATCAACATCTTTTCTTATAACTGCTTGTTTTGATGCATCTACAGTTGTTATAGTTCCGCCGCTTGGAGCTTTATTGCTCTTCGCTGCTGAAAATGCTTGAACATTTGTAAATGTTCCTGCTTTCATAAGATCAAGTTGATAGTCAGTTTTATTTCCAAATGACATACCATTAGTTATGTTAATTGTACCCGCTCCATTGTTTTCATCAAAACCTTTTGATGTGTTATCAACAGCTAAACAATTCTTCATATTTCTAGCACCATTTGTTTGAGCACCGTATTTTGATGATCCTGAACCCATTTTAAATCCATTACCGTTTCCTGTTGATTTACCTATTGTTACGTCATTATCAACTGGAAGTGCTTTAGCTTTATCATATGCTCCAGTATAAACTGTTGCATCTCCATTGTGATATGCTACACAATTGTTGTATGTTACATCACTACTTCCTATAGCAAAACTATCCCAAGCATCATCTGAATTTTCAACTGCTACGCAGTATGTAAATACATTACCTGTTCCAAGGAAAAGTTTTGCTGCAAATCCATCTGCATTTCCACCAGTTGTAAGTGGATCAAAGTTTCTGTAAGCCACACAACCAGTTACCGCATTATTATTAGGACGTACTTTAAGTCCTAAATCTTCTAAACCATCACTACCTGCAATTTGAAGACCCGCATCACCATTATAGCTGAATACACAATCTATAATTTTATTATTATCTGGTTCTCCTGGCACTTGCTTATCTGCTTTTAATGCACTATTATAGTTTGGTTTTATAAGCATACCATTATCATATGCCTTTTGAATTGTAAGACCTTGAATTGTATAATTACCTCCACTTATTCTTATACCTACATATGCATCACCTGTTTTACTAGGGCTTGCTTTCTTAGCAGCATCTCTAAATGAAGAGAAATCTAACACTGGTGTATATCCTGCTGCTGCCTTAATTGTAATGCCTGATTTTACTTTATCAAGTACAAGTTGGCTTGTGCAATCAAGTTTATTGGCTGCAATTTCTATTGTTTGTCCACTAGTTGCCGAAGCAACTTTTGCTTTTAAATCATCAAAGTTCGTAACTGTAACAACACTTGCCGCTTTAACAGCTGCTGCACTGCTGGTAGTAGTTTTTGAACTAGTTGTAGCTGCAAACGCATTTACAGTTGGAGTTCCAGCTACATAACAAACTGATAACGCCATAGATACAATTGTTAATTTTGCTAATATTATTTTTACTTTTTTTGACATAATTTAATCGCCTCACTTATTTTCATTTATTTTATAATGAGATTTAGTCCCATTTTTAAGCATGTTTTTAAATTTTATATATTACTTTTATACATTTTATTACGTGATTTATATTGTAAATTATGAAGCATAATATTTAAGACACTCCTTATTGTTAACGTTAACTATAATTTCATTAAAAATTATGCCTCATTATTTATTACTAAATTAATATGATTATTTAACTATTGAGTTTCCTCCAACAGAAACTAAACTAGATTGGTAACCTTTAATTTTAGCCATTAAATTAGCATCCATAGTAGAATTTGTGTCATCAGCATTTGTAAACTTCCAGATGAAATCTCCACCATTTCCTCTTCCTGCATAAGTAGTAACATTGCTTCTTACGGCTTCTGGTGCATCTGGTTTATAGCTGTACATTGTTGAACTTGTATCGAAATTATTATAAGTTGTCCCTCCGCTTACAGTTTTATATGTGCTTGGAACTACTTCATTTCTTGCTTTAGCTAAGTATGCATCAAATTGAGTAGCATTGTCACTAGCATAAATAAGACTTGCAGCGCCTTCTATCTTATTATTGTATGCCTTAATCATACCACCATCTTCATCTGAGAATCCAGCTCCTGCAGCACCATATTTAATATCAGTACCTTGTAGTGAACTTAGCATTGGATCTTTACAATTTCTAAAATCGTTAGCTTCTACGAAGGCTGAAGAACCTTTTGTAACACCAACTCCATATTTTGCATTACCATCAAAATAGTTATTGTACACGTGAACAGTTCCAACCCTAATACGAGGATGTCTTGAATCTGAGTGATCAAACCAATTATGATGATACGTAACAAAGAAGTTTTCTGTATCCTTCATACCACAAAGTGAAGATTTCCCTGAATCATAGTAATGGTTATATGCAACTGTAACATAAGTTGATAGTTTCACATCTGTAGAACCATCACCTTTTACTTGATCTGCATCACTTCCAGCTGCTCCATAGAAAATATCATTATTATGAACCCAAATATTATCATTGCCAGTATCAAGTGAAATTCCATCATCAGGGAATAACATTACTCCAAGATTTTTAATTTCTACGTTATGAGAATTTCTAACAAGAATTCCCCATCCATAAACTGTAGCATCTTCTCCTACACCTTCAACTGTAGTATTATAAGAGCCTTTTACTTCTAAATATCCAGTGCTATTAAGTCCTTTTATATCAGATGATTTAATTTGGCCTACCATACGAATAATAAGTGGAGTTTTATCATAACCTTTTTGACGGGCTGCTAAAATGCTAGTAAGACCTGTACAAGTAGTTTTAGTTCCTTTTGCATTTGTTATAACATCTAATTTTACTGTATTTACTGTACTCGCTGTAATATATAAAATATTAGTATTAGCTGCTACAGTACCATCATCATTATATCCACCTGAACCTGTCTTCATTGGTGATTGCTTAGAAAAAGCAAAACCTTCTCTTGTATTTGCTTTTACGCTAAGAGATTTTGTAATTGTTTGTGATGAAGCTACCTCTTGATTATTCACAATAGGTACTATTTTTATTACATAATCACCTTGTGCGAGTCCTAATGCATCAGCTCTATAATATGATGCATATTTTCTAATTAATTGATTATCTAATTGCTTATATGCAGAATCAGAAGCACTTGCCGATTTATAATAAACATTATATCCAGTAGCATTTTGCACAGCATTCCATTCTACACTTGCTGATTCTAACCAACCTTCACTATCTAATATAGATACTTGACTATTTAATGCAGATGCATTAGATACCCCTACTGTAGCTTTTGCAGTATTAGCCGTTACTGCTGCACTTGTATTATTAGTTGATGTACTAGCACTAGCATTAACACCAAATGTTGGTGCCATAACTATTGATGATGCTAAAGTAGCTAACACTACCCTTTGTGAAAACTTTTGGATTTGATTATTCTTTTTAATTTTTTTTACCATTTGACTCTCCCCTTTTCATTAATTTATTTTTTACTTATATTAAATCAAATAATAATTATTATACGTTTACAGAATAATAATTAATTTGATTATATAGTCTATAAAAGTAGGATTACATTTTTATTTTAATTAAAGTTAAAATATTAGTGTAAAAATTTTTTATTGGAACTTAATATAAAAATTATTTAATAAACTAATTATTACAATATATAGCTCTTTTATCAATAAAAATATCGTGACATCATAATAAAATGTCGTAAAACCACAATAAAATGTCGTAAGTGCTAAATAAAATGTCATAACATATAAATAAAAAAATTAACATAAATAAACGATAATAATCAATATCTCTTACAATAGAAAAAACTATAAAAATAACCTACGCTAACGATTTTTATATTGGCGTAGGTTTTATTATGGAAGTAAAGAATGATCTTTGAAATCCACCATTATTAAATTTTATGATATTTATATTTGGGCCTGCCCACTTTACCGTATTCAACCAACTTTTCTACATTGTTTTCTTTTTCCATATATTCAAGATATCTTCTAACGGTTACTCTTGCTATCCCTAGTTTTTCTGCTAACCCTTCTGCTGTAAAATCTTTGTAACTTTTTTTTTCTATTTCTCCCCATATAGTTCTATAGGTATATTTATTAAGTCCCTTAGCAAAATCATCTTCATTTTGAGAGACATCAGAACTTGATATTATCTTATCTAAATCCTTTTGTTCGATTTCATTATTTCTTTGAAATTGATAATATCTATCCTTAAACTGAATAAGTGCTTCTTTAAACCTTTTGAAACTAAAAGGTTTAATTAGATAATCTAAAACTCCATATCTAAAAGCTTCTTGTACTCTTTTAATAGACTTGTCTGCTGTAATCAAAATAATATCTATATCTATTTCTTGCTCCCTTATCCATTTTAATAAATCAATTCCATTTTCTTTAGGTAGATATACATCTAGTAATATTAAATCTGGCTTTTTAATTGATATTAATTTTTTCACATCATTAATATTAGAAACTGCTTTATACAAAACAAATCCTTCTACTCTTTCTAAAAATCTAGAATTTATTTCCCTAACCATAGGATCATCTTCAGCAATTATTACTTCAATCAATTTTACCACTCCCTGTCATTGGTATAATTATATCCCAAAAAACGCCTGAATCTACATCAAAATTTATTGTACCATTAAACTCATCAATTATTTTTTTTACAATATACATTCCATGCCCACGCTGACCTTCCTTTGTTGAAAACCCTTGTTCATATATTTTCTCTCTACATTCCAATGGAATTCCACCACCATTGTCTTTCACTTTTATATTTAAGATATGTTTATTTTCAACTATTTTTATATATATAAATCCATTTCCATCATTTTTAACTTCATCTAGAGAATTTTCTATTAAATTTCCTATAACTGATACAATTTCTTCTGAAGTCATATACTGAGGCAGTTTTGTAAGTTTTGAATTTCCATCTATTTTCAGCTTAACCCTATTCTCTTCAGCTTTATTATACTTTGACAACAATAGTGCTGATAATGAAGCATCCTTTATATTCTCTGTTAATATATTGCTAATATTACTTCTTACTTTTGCTACATCTGATATGAACTGCATAGCTTCCTCATAATCTTCCAACTGTATAAGTCCTGATATAGTATGAAGCTTATTCATAAATTCATGATTTTGAGCTCTTAATGACCATGCCATCTTTTTAACACCTGTGAGCTCTTCTGCCATTCTTGTCACATCTGTTTTATCTCTAAAGCTAGCAATAGCTCCTACAATCTTCCCTCTACTTATTATTGGAACTCTATTAGTCATTATTATTGTATTATTTATCCTTTGCTCTTCTTCAAATTCTGATTTTCCTGTTTCTAATACATTAATTAAACGTGTATTTGGAATAACTTCTTCTACGTTCTGCCCTATAATATTTTCCTTATCAATCCTATTTTCAAAGTGTAATATATTTAATGCCGAATCATTTATAAGAGTAATTCTAGCTTCCTCGTCAACAGCTACTAACCCTTCATGAATAGCATCGAGCATTCCCATCTTTTCATTATAAAGCTTTGCTATTTCGTCAGGCTCAAGTCCCAGTAAAGTATTTTTTATGCTATTGGCTAATAAAAATGCCCCTATTACACCTGCCATAAGTCCACCAAATGCAATTAAAATTATATATATAATAGCTGTATGCTTAGCTGTTTCAATACTTTGGGTAAGTGTACCTACAGAAACAAAACCTATCTTTTTATTATTTTCTGAATCATATATTGGAGTAAAAGCTCTTAAGGATTTTCCCAGAGTCCCAGAAGCCTGAGAAATATATGTTTCTCCTTTTTCGACTACTCTATACTCATCTCCCCCCTCAAACTTCTGCCCTATCATTTCAGGGTTTGGATGAGAATATCTAATTCCGTCATTATCCACTACAATTATATATTCAACTTGTTCTAACTCCTTAAGCTGGATATTAACATAAGTTCCGATCTTTCGACTCGGATCTTTAGCCTCCAGAGCATTTACTATTTCCGTAGAATGTGCTGCCATCTCAGCTACATTCATAATATTAGTCCTAGCCTTTCTTTCAATATTTCCTGTCATCCATGAGACAACAAAAGAAATGATTATAGATATAGAAATAAACACTACTATGATGACTAATAATGTAAGTTTTGTTTGCAACTTCATTGTTTTTTTCATATTTATCATCTCAACCTTAATATATGTAATTTTAAATTTTAAATTTTAAATTTTAAATAACATAACCCTCTCTAATCCAAAACATACTAAAAATTTATAGATATTTTTCTCTTATAATAAAAATTTTTAAAATACACAGAATCATATAAGACTATCTATACAGATAGAAGCAATAATGTAAGAAGATTAATACTTATTTACTGTTATATACTACTTCTTTAATTATTGTCTTCTATTTTTTTGTGTTTATTTTAACCTCTCTCTAAGTCAACATTATTTGATAATTGTCTTTTATCATGCTGCAGCTTCATTATTCAACTTTTTCATTTTATTATTTCTAATCAATTTAAATACATACGTAACAATAAATGGACATATAATAGCTGATATTACACAGGATGCTGCAACTTGTGCTGTAGCTGCTGTAGCAATAGCAACTAACGTTGGATCAGTTGCTGCAACAGCAACCGGTGTCGCTACTGCATTTCCTGCAGTTGACCCAGTTGCAAAACCAAGTACAGGATCTTCTTTAAATAACTTCAGAAGAACAAAAGATCCTATTCCAGTAAAGGCAGCTATCACGCCTAATAATATACCAGGACCTCCAGCTGTAACAATATTTTCAAGATTCATTCCTGCACCTAATGGGAATGAGAAGAATGGTATTAATAATAATTTACTACCTCCAAGGAATTTTCTCATATCAGGATCAATATTTCCTAAAATCATCCCTATTAATATTGGTACTAATACTGCTACAAGTGACATAAATGGAATTTGAGCAAGTCCTGATGCCCCTAATGCAACTAATGTAAAAAATGGACCATCTTTTATAGACAATATAGCATAAGCACCTACATCAGTTTCATCACCATACTGTGAAGCAAGTGATGCATATAATCCACCATTACAATTGGTTAATGCTGCAAGAATCGCAAGTGGTGATAATCCTAATACTCCAGCAGGTCCAAAAACTTTTCCTACAAATATACCAATACCAGCACCTACTATGAATTGTCCCATTACTAATAGCACCCCTTTTTTTATTGCCTTTGGTGCCAGTTTGAAATTAATTTGTGAACCAATTAAAAACATAAAACAAGCCAAAATTGTTGTTGATGCTTTTGGCCCAAATAAAGCCGTTGTAAATCCACCAATCTGTAAAAATTGTGGACAAAATGTATTAACCAAAACTCCTAAAAAAAGTGGAACAACCATCATCCCACCGGGGATTTTATCAAGTGTTTTCTTAATTGGAATTTGCATTTTTATTCCTCCATTTCTTTTCCTTTTAAGCACATAAAAGAAAATAATAGACTAAAGATTCTTGTATATTATTTTTTTGATTATGCCTTAATTTATTGAAAAACACAGTAGACTTTTTATATTCTTGCTACTCCGCTTTCTCTTGCTGCCTTTTTTATTGCTTCAGCTACATTAACTGCAACATTTCTATCTAATGCGTTTGGAATTACATTGTCATCATTTAAGTCTTCTTCTTTTATCATAGAAGCTATAGCATAAGCTGCTGCAATTTTCATTTCTTCATTGACTTCCTTTGCCCTAACATCTAATGCTCCTCTGAATATTCCTGGGAATGCAAGCACATTGTTAACTTGGTTAGGGAAATCTGATCTTCCTGTACCTATTACTCTTGCTCCTGCTGCTTTTGCTTCATCTGGCATTATTTCAGGTGTTGGATTTGCCATTGCAAATAATATAGAATCCTTATTCATAGATCTTACCATGTCTTGACTTACAATTCCCGGTGCTGAAACTCCTATGAACACGTCTGCATTAACTAATGCATCAGCTAAATTTCCTTTAATATTATCTGGATTACTTACGTTTGCAAGTTCCTTCTTAGCATCATCTACATTTTCTATTCCTCTGTAAAGAATACCAACCTTATCACATGCAATTAAATTCTTTACTCCTGAAGAAAGTAATAATTTAGCTATAGCAGTTCCTGCTGCTCCTGCACCATTTACAACAACCTTTATATCTTCTATTTTCTTATCAACAATTTTTAAAGCATTTATAACTCCTGCAAGAACAACTATTGCAGTTCCATGCTGATCATCGTGGAATACAGGTATATCAAGTTCTTTCTTTAATCTTTCTTCAACTTCAAAGCATCTTGGTGCTCCAATGTCTTCTAAATTAATTCCACCAAATCCTGGAGCTATCATTTTTACAGTTTGTACTATTTCATCAACATTCTTTGTATCTAAGCATATTGGAAATGCATCAACATTAGCAAATTCTTTAAATAAGACAGCTTTTCCTTCCATAACTGGAAGTCCTGCTTTAGGTCCTATATCTCCTAAGCCTAATACTGCTGTTCCATCAGTTACTACTGCAACTAAATTTCCTTTTGAAGTATATTTATAAACATTTTCCTCATTCTCATGAATCTTTCTACATGGTTCTGCAACTCCTGGCGTATAAGCTAAACTTAAATCTTCTCTTGTTTCAACATGTACTTTTGATACTACTTCAATTTTTCCTACATTTTCTTCATGTAATTTTAAGCTTTCTTCAAAATAATTCATTTTTTATAACTTCCCTTCAATTTATATATTGTAAATACTTTCCTCGTTTTCCATAATAACATCAAATTTCAACAATTAAACTTTATGGCCTTAAAAAATGTATTGTGGTCATAAAAAATACTTTGTTATATATTTAGCAATTCTCAAAATTACAAATACTTGTCTTATACCTACTGGAATTATTTTATATATATAAAAAGTACATAATTATATTTATGTATGAACCAAATAACCCATGATAAACATAACTCACTTACCATGGGTTAAGTGTCAGCGGCGAAGCATCACATTTATAATCTACTAGATTTAAATTTTTTATTTACTCTACTTATTCTTAGAACTGCTAAGTAATACCTATAAAATCAGAAAAATCCCTCATTACTTATAAACATAATTTCACTATGTCTATAAGGATGAGAGATTAAACCTACTTAATCTTAATTTATTTACAATTAGATATATGTATGTTCATATTTACTATTTTTTCTATATCTCAATTTTTATTTAATAATGCTACACTTTCAATAGATTTAAAATATTCTTTTCCTTCCTCATCGTTATATTGTCCTTCCCACTTTGATATAACAACAACAGCCAATGAGTTTCCAATTACATTAACAGTAGTTCTTGCCATATCAACAATACGATCGATTCCAGCAATAAAAGCTACTCCTTCTACTGGAATACCTACAGAACCCACCGTAGCTAATAAAACTACGAAAGATGCACCTGGCACCCCTGCCATGCCTTTTGAAGTAACCATTAATACAAACACTAAATTAATTTGAGTAGAAAGTGGCAAATGAATTCCATATATTTGCGCAATAAAAAGTGCTGCAATAGCTTGATATAATGTAGATCCATCTAAGTTAAAAGAATATCCAGTTGGAATCACAAATGATGTAATTGCCTTTGGACATCCGAACTTCTCCATTTTTTCCATAAGCTTTGGTAAAACTGCTTCAGAACTTGCTGTAGTATAAGCAAGAATAAGTTCGTCTTTTAAAATTTTTATAAGTGTCATAATATTTATTCCACATACTTTTCCCACAAAGCCAAGTACAATAAATACAAATAAAATCATAGCACCATAAACAGTAATAACTAATTTTCCTAATGGAATCAAGGCAGTTACTCCAAATTTAGAAACTGTTACACCGATTAAACCAAATACCCCGAGTGGAGCAAGTTTCATAATTTGATTCGTTACCCAAAACATTGCATCAGCCACACCTTGAAAAAAAGCAAGAACAGGCTTTCCTTTATCACCAATTGCAGCAACGCCTAAGCCAAACATAACTGAAAAGAATATAATTGGAAGTAAATCACCTTTAGCAAGTGAATCAAAAATATTCGTTGGAACAATATTTATAAATGTATCTAAAAAACCATGATTTGATGCCGCTTCCGCTGTACTCATATATTTTTCAATACTAACTTTTGAAAGTTCTTGAATATTTACGCCATTTCCTGGATGAACTAAATTAGCTACCAGTAAACCTAATATAATAGCACCTGTAGTTACTACCTCAAAATAAAGTATTGTTTTTCCACCAATTTTACCTACTTGTTTAATATCACCTACACCAGCAACACCAATAACAAGTGATGAAAATACAATTGGAACGACGATCATTTTTATTAAGCGAATAAAAATATCCCCAAACGGTTGTAAATATGAACCAACAACCGGATTACCATAGAAAACAGCTCCTACTATAATCCCTAGTGTAAGTCCAATAAGAATTTGAATTGCTAATCCTAATTTTTTCATTTAATTGTCCCTTTCAATAATCTATAAATTAAAGTTTTTTTGGTGAATTTCTCATAATAGAATATCTGTAATAAAATTTCATATAAAAATGCGATTCATAGCATATATTATAACATAACATCCAAATAAATGCCAAAAAACACTAATTCTACGAAATATTCTTACTAAAACTTCTCTTCACAAAATAAAAACCTATTAAAATCCAATTTTGAATTTTAATAGGTTTAATATTAGCACGGAACATCACCTTTTAAATTATTTTTGTATATAATATAATCTAATTTAATACATTTAAATTTATAATTATTTTAGCTATAAACGTACCTAATCTTTGGAATTTATAATTAGGATGTTTCTGAAATTCTATAAACTAATTTACTTTAAAGTTATTTAATTCTGAAGCTAATTTTTCAGCTAATACTTGAAGTTCATCTGCATATTTTGTAAATCTGTCCATAACAGCAGTTATCTCTTCTGTAGATGCAGTCACTTCTTCTGATGCAGAAGCTGTTCCTTGTGATATAGATGAAATATTTTCAATTTCTGATACTACACCTTGCTTCTTTTTATTTATGTCAACAATAGACACCTTTACTTCTTCAACTTTAGCTATCATTGTTCCAATTGATTTAAGAATTTCATTAAAAATTTCTTGTGTTTGACCTACTGCTAACTCTTGTTCCATTACTATTTCTTCTGTAGATTTAATTGCACTTACAGCTATATCAGACTTTGTTTGAATATTTGCTATAATAGCTTTAATTTTCCCTGTTGATTCTTTTGATTGTTCTGCAAGTTTTCTTATTTCCTCTGCTACAACTGCAAAGCCTTTACCTGCCTCACCCGCACGTGCAGATTCAATGCTTGCATTTAGTGATAATAAATTAGTTTGTTCTGTTATTCCAGCTATTGTTTCTGATATACTATTTATCTTTTTAGTGCTATCATTCATATCTTGAACTATCTCATTAACTTCTGAAGTAGCTATTTTTGTTTTATGAGATTTTTCTATTAATGTATCTATCATAGATAATCCCTTATCTCCTAAACCCTTAGTACTCATAGAAAGCTTATCCATTTCATTAGAGTTTTCATTAATTTTATCTAAGCTATCTGCTAAATCATTCATCTGTTCAGCTCCATTTTGAGCATTTTGTGATTGATCTGTTGCTCCTTCTGAAACTTCCTGTATAGCGTTTGCAACTTCTCCTATAGAAGCTGTTACTTCTTCTGACATGCTCGCAAGGTTTGATGAAGTTTCTAATACTGTCTTAGATGAAATTGAAACATTGCTCATAAGATTTGATATATTGCTCATCATATCATTAAATGAATTTGCTAAATCCATAAATTCATCTTTAGTTAATGCTTTAATTGTTACAGTTAAATCTCCCTTAGACGCTTTTTCAAATACGTATTTTAGATTTTTAATATTTTGTGCAATTCCTTTACTTAATAATAAAGATAAAATTATAGAAATCACAACTATAACCAATACTATAATTAACGTTGTTGTTAATATTGAATTTGTATCAGCAGATACTTCCTTTTCATCTAATGTGGCTACTAGTTTCCATCCAGTTGATGGATTCGTTTCATATACACCGAACTTTTCTGCATTATTAAATGTATAAGTTATAAATCCATTTTCTGATGCTTTTATCTGATTCCAAAAAGTTTGCTTAGATGCTACATCTGTATCAATTAAGTCTTTGTTAGGATGTGCTATCATGCTTTTACCTTCTACATCTGAAACAAATATATAACCTGAACGTCCTATTTTCTTTGAGCTTATCTTTTGTGTAAGTGTATCCAAGGAAACACTCATAGCAGAAACACCAATAATTTTTCCATCTCTCTCAGCAGCTTTAGCAATTGCTACAACACTTTTTCCTGTTTGAGCATCCTTAAACGGTAATGTTATTATTACCTTCCCTTTATTCTCAACAGCTTGTTTATACCAAGGTCTTTCCATATGATTAAATCCATCAGGCATTTTTTCATTAGGATATATTAAAAATTTTCCATCTGAAGTTCCAAAATATGTACTAAAGATACCATTATTACTCTCTTTTACATTCTCTAGCAATGGCGGAATAAATGAGAATGGTTCATCTTTATCAGCATTAAGAAAATTATAATTATTTGATAACATAACAACCATACTGCTAAACCCTTCAAAATAATTATCAATTCCATCATTTACTTCTGAAAGTGTTTGCTGACTTGTTACCTTTAATTTTTCATTAAGGATTGATTCAGCTTGCCAGTTAGCACCATAACCTAAAATAATTAATGGAATAATACATATCCCCATTAAGCTAAGAACTAATTTACTCCTAATGTTGTTAAATCTAAATCTTTTCACTTTTTCCATAATCGTCTCCCCTAATTTTATGAATTTATACTTTGTAAATTGAATTGTTATATTTTCTTATTTATTTTTCGACCTTTTATGTCATCATCTATATATTATCGACTTTCATTCCCAGACCTTTAACATATATAATACATATTTATCCCTATTTTTATATGTAAATTAATATATTATCAATGGAACTAACATCTATGTCTTATATAATTTAAAATTAATATTCATAATTTTTTTATATAGAAGTGATAAATAGAAGAATTTTTATCTATACAGAAAATTAAACTTACAATCTTTCGGAAAAATTATATATCCTAGAAGAGAATTATTAAAATTGAGCAACACAGATTTCAAAATCTGTATTGCTCAATTTTAATAAAATATACGCTTTCTACCCAAAGTTAAGTGGAGACTTAGAAGCTCTTTTAAATTTTTTGATTATAAAGACATATATTTTACTTTAACACCATCAACATCAAGTAGCTCGTTTTCAAGTATTTTTATTTCATCTAAACTAGAATGAATATGTAAAATTATTAATCCCTCCTCGGAACAAGAATTTTGATTAACTTCATGAAGACCAAGTCTAGTTTTTATAATGCATCCATGTTTAGTTAAAATAGTTTGAACTTGTGGCGCATGGTCACTTCTAGGATCAATAGTTACTGCCATAATTGTAGTTTCCATAAATTACATCTCCTTGTTTTTATGTTTTAAATTATTATTTCCAAATAAATTGAATTAATACGATTTTAATTTACCAAATAGTGCTTATTCCCACAACAAATGCTACCTAGGATTTTGCATATTGTAAATATGATATATCTACTTCTGCCATAATTTTAGTAATCGCAATAGCTAACCTCGCTACGCAACTTCTGTAATAATGTTGTTCTGAGTACCTTCATTACTACACTCAGAACAATATTAATTGATAATTTAACCCATTATATATTATAATTTAGCTATAAATTACTTGTTAAAACTTTAGCATAATGTCACACTTTATGAAGCATAATTATTCTCCATAACTTTTTAAGCATTTACAATATGATATATGAATTTATGCTAATAAAGTAACTACAATATATTAAGGATGGTTTTCCATGTATAAAAATAAATTTAATATTTTAATAGTTGAAGATGATGAACAAATTAATGATGCAATTAAAATCTATTTACTAAAAGAAGAATATAATGTAAGCCAAGCTTATAATGGAAAAGAAGCATTGGACAAATTTACTTGTGAACTAGTAGATTTAATTTTGCTGGATATTTCACTTCCAGAAATTGATGGAATGGACATACTTAAACAAATTAGAGCTACATCAAATGTACCCATTATAATACTTACAGTCTTTTCTAAAGAATATAACAAACTTCAAGGTTTCAATCTTGGTGCAGATGATTATATTACAAAACCCTTCAGTCTTAAGGAGGTAAATGCTAGAATTCAGGCAATATTAAAGAGAGTAAAAAAAGTGAATATAACAAACAACTCATGTATTAATGTAGCAAAAATCAGAATTAATACTTTTACTAGAGAGGTTTTTGTAGGTAATAATGAACTTTCACTTACCAATAAAGAATTTAATCTTTTATTTATTCTTGCAAATAACCCTAATATAGTTTTTTCAAGAGAAAAGCTGCTCGAAAAAATTTGGAATAATAAAGATATCAATGACTTTAGGACCGTGGATACGCATATAAAACAATTAAGAGAAAAACTTGGTTCTGAAAAAGAATGTATTCAAACTGTATGGGGAATTGGTTATAAATTCAAGGTGATAAAAAATGAATAAAATAATCTGGAAATTATGGGGATTAATCGTTTTAATTATTGTGATTATATTTGGAATTTCATGGGCTTTTCAAGTTGTTTTTTTAGAGAAATATTATATTTATCAACAAACTAAGATAATGGATGAAGAAATAAGGACTATTTCATCTATGATTGAAAATAATGTTTCGTCAGATGATATATTAAATGAAATTATAAACTTTGGTTCCACCTCTAATTGTTTAGTAATTGTGACCGATGAAAATTTTAATATAAATTACACCTCAGCAACAAAAATAAAAAATGACGAGTTAATTATTCAAGATATTATTAAATATACAGAAACTAAAATACCTACCCAAACACAACAAAAACCTGAATCATTTACAACCCAACTTCATATAAAATTCACCTCTATAATAACTGGTAATTCAGTAACTGATTCAAAAAAAGGATATGTAGTGATTCAATCTTTTATAGAACCAATTAAGGAAACAACGGCTATTTTAAAGCAGCAGTTAATTGTAGTATGTTTAATATCTTTTATTATTGGAAGTTCTATTGCTTTTATATTCGCAAATAAGTTTTCTAAACCTATTTTAGAAATCAATAGAGCTGCTAAAAGAATTGCAGACAGAGATTTTGATACAGTAATTTCTGTTAAATCAAAAGACGAAGTAGCAAATCTTGCTCAAACCATTAATCATATGGCTAAGCAATTAAAACAAACAGATGGTATACAAAAACAATTTATAGCTAATATATCTCATGAACTTAAAACTCCAATTAGTTCTATTAGAGCATACGGAGAGTTATTACATGATTGTGACGTCACGGAAAAAAAAGAAAAAGAAAAATATGCCGAAATTATTATAATGAATTCAAAAAAGTTAACTGCCATGGTAGAAGATATTCTTGAATTATCAGAGATTCAGTCAGGAAACTATGTTCTTGAATTATCTCCATTTTGTCTTATTGTTTTAATTAAAAATATTATACATAATATGCAGGCTGTTGCAGCAGGGAAAAATGTACAAATTATACTAGAAACCTTTGCTGACACACAGTTTATCACTGCTGACAAAGATAAAATCCATTCAGTGTTCTGTAATATATTTCAAAATGCTATTAGGCATTCTCATTCAAATGGTACTATTAAAATCAAATTAGCATATAAATCGCATAATATCCATATCGATATTATTGATAATGGAGAAGGGATTCCTAAAGATAAGCTCCCTTATATTTGGGATCGTTTTTATAAGGTTGAAAAGTCTAGAAAAAGTAAAAAAAGTGGTACAGGACTTGGCATGGCAATTGTTAAAGAGATTTTTGAATTGCACAATTATACATATGGAATTGAAAGTCAAATGGATATAGGTACACGAGTATGGTTTATAATACCGCCTAAAAATTAGCTAAAATCAAGATTATATATTTTTCTTTATAATATACAATTATATTCTTATAAAATCCCCCTCTAAATTTAATAAGAAATTTAGAGGAGTGTTTTGTACCTATTATTTTTATTCTTCTATTGAATTATTAATTCATTTCTCCTGATGATGTTAAATAATAGCCTTCTATGTAACTATCATAACCCATTGCGTAATCTCCGTCGAAATAGTACCACTTACCATTAATTTCTTTCCAGCCAATTACTGCTTCACATGAACTATCAAAATAATACCATTGACCATTAATTTCTTTCCAACCTGTTACCGCTTGGCTTAAATTGTCAAAGTAATACCATTTTTCCTCAATTTGCTTCCAAGTATTAGTTGTCAAAGAACTTGAGTTATCATAGTATAACCATTTACCAGCAGAGTTCTTAGTCCAACCTTTAGTTATTTCTGCTTGTGATTGATTTGTTTGAGTTTGTTTACTCAATTTTTCAATATTGTCAGTAACATTTGCTTTGAATTTGCCCATATAAGCGTTATAGGCATTCTGTCCAATAACAAAAGGATTCGCATCACCAGACTTACGATTACGAAGAGTTTCCATTCTCTCTGCACTATTATCTACAAATGTGTGGGCAGTAATCTCAACATCTACTTGAGCTGCATCAGTAAATTTAGCAAAGTAATCAAGAGAATTTGAGTATTTTTTATTATCCTTTAGTGACGCTGTAAGCCCGGTTCCTCCCCACATACCTACCATATGCTTTATACCCTTGTCGGTTACAGGAATAATTAAAGATACACCTCCAGGAGTATGTCCAGGAGTAGAAACAATTGTAATAGTTGTATCTCCTAATGTAAGTTTTTCACCATCTGTGATATCTGTATGGCTTGTTGGCTTAGGGAAATCTGGACCATTTGCTCCAGTAAAGTTGTTATTCATAAAATCCCAGTCAACTGCACTCATAAGTATTGTTGCACCATAATTATCCTGTATATATTTCGAACCACCGTAATGATCTCCATGTCCATGTGTTACTAATACATATTTAATATTAGCTGGATCAAAACCCAATTTTTTAATACCAGGGATGATGAGATCTTCAGCATCTTTATCGGTATTCATTGAGTCAATTAAAATTATTCCATCAGAAGTATTAACCATCCATGCGCCCACCCCTTTAGTCCCTAGAAAATATAAATTGTCAAAGACTTTAGCAGGATCTATTGGAGTTTTATCCATAATGATAGCAGGTGGTGCATCATTTTTAGCATTAGATTTAGATACAGAAGCTGTTCCTAAATTTGATGATTCACTTGCTGCAGATGCCGCTAAAGAAAATATCGGTAATGAAGATATACTCATCCCCACTACTAAAGCACTTAATAATCTTTGTGTCGTTTTTCCTAACATAATTTTTCCTCCTATATTTTGTTATTTGTATCCCCCTAAATTATAATTGTGAAATGTGAGAAAAGTTTGAGGTTTTTATTAATTTAATGTTGTTCATCTGTACCAGCACTACCTAATTAATACAATTTGTATCTTTAACTATTCTTGATGTTATATATGTTTAACTCTTACTTTCCTAAGAATGTAAGATGCTATATTGAATTATATTTTTTAAATTGTACTCTTCTCAATCTTGACAATAAGTTCTAATAGGTATAGCATAATATTTGTAAATAAACATATCTATATTTACATGTTTATTTTTACATAATCAATTGACTAAAAGGAGGACAAGTATAATGTCAGGAAAAAAATTATTTAAGGACTTAGAGGATTTTTTAGGAACTCATTTTATCTATACTTATGATAATGGTTGGGAGTACGAATGGTATGCAAAAAATGACCATACAGTAGATTATAGAATCCATGGTGGAATGGTCGCTGGACGCTGGGTAACAGACCAAGAAGCAAATATTGTGAAATTAACAGATGGAGTATTTAAAATAACTTGGACTGAGCCAACTGGTACTGATGTAGCTTTAGACTTCATGCCAAATGAAGGAAGATTACATGGAGTTATCTTCTTCCCTAAATGGGTTCATGAACATCCAGAAATTACAGTAACCTATCAAAATGAACACATTGATTTAATGGAAGAATCTCGAGAAAAATACGAAACTTATCCAAAATATGTTGTTCCTGAATTTGCAACTATAACTTATATGGGTAATGCAGGACAAAACAACGAAGATGTTATTAGTGAAACACCTTATAAAGGTATGACCGATGATATTCGTAACGGCAAATATTTCGATAAAAACTACAAAAGAATCAAAAAATAAAAAGCTATTACAAGTAAAAAACCTCGGGGAACTACCCGAGATCTTTATTTTCTTATTCTTTTTCTATTGTTTATATGATACGTTATTTTATTCTAATTAAGCACATTGTCTTCATAACACCAAAAAATATAATTAAAGCTTAGTTTCACAATTACATAAAAATTTTAATCTATCTAATTTGAAATTTGATTTCGCAAGTATTTCTGGCCAAACCTTAACCATTTCATATGCTTCATTTTTCTTTTCGTTAGATAGTTTTTCCCAACATACCAAGTTAGTATCACGTTTACTATACTTAGCTTCATTACACTTCAAATTCATTTTTTTTCTATACTTATACCAATGAGCATGTTCACTTTTCGCCAATACTTCCATTTCGTATTGTGTAAATTCTAAAATTTCTAGATTTTCATTAACTGAAACTAAATCATAATTTATTTTCAGTAGTGAATTAGGAATATGTTTAACTTGATCTCGATAATAATTTTTGACATCTTCATTTAATTTCTTCCATGGTACTAGTATATTATTATTATTATCCTCATTCCCTATATTAAAAGATAAATATTTTTTATGAATAGCCATTGCAAGTTCTTCAATTTTTTCACTATAAAAAGCATCATGCATTAAATGACGTAAAAATTGTTCTTCATCGACATGTAATTTCAACTGCTCCTTAGAAGGCAAAGAAGATTGTTCCCATTTTTTCGCATTAGTGAGCATACTCATTTCTAGTATCGCTTCCATGGATCTTGATTCGTGTTTATACCTTCTAATCTTAAGCAATGCTCTAAGAACTCCATTATCAATTTGTGTTTCTCCATTTTCATTTATTAAATGTGGTACTTTACGCTCTAGCAGTGAACGAAATAACATTGCCCTTCTTATTATAAATAACTGATCTGAGTTATCATCTGTTTGATTTGGACCTAAAATATTTACATACCCTCTCAAACGGCTTATAAAGTCTGGTCCCTTTGCATTTTTAAAATCAGTTAAAAATTTCTTTTGTTCTTCTTCTGCTTCAATATCTTCGCCACTAAATTTACTAAATGTACTGCTTGTTCCCCCCGCAAATACAAATATAGCTTTTCCTATTGGATGAGTAGAATCACCTTGTCTAAAGACTCCATCTTGCATAGGAGCTAAGAAATATTTTAACCAGCCTAATTTTCCTTCAAGAGTAGAATCAAATTCATCAAAAAATACCAATGGTATTCTGCCTTCTAAAACAACATCTCTTACCTTATGAAATGCATTTGCTAAATCTAATGGTGAACTAAATTGAGACAAATTAAAATCTAACTTTTTGATTAAACTTGAAGCAATACTATTAGCAATTTCAACTATACCAAAAGATTTCCCAGAGCCAGGTGTTCCAAATACAGCAATAGAAAGAGGTCTAACTGTATTTTTAGTAGATATATATTCTAGCATAAGATTTTTGATACTTCTATAACTTTCTATTTCTGCCTTATCGACAGTTGTCAAATTTCCAAACTTAGCTATAGGTATTGAATTAAGCGCACTTTTTACTCCATTCTTTACAATATCATAAGCTATTTCCGCTAAGTTTGTAGCGCTCTTATCCTTTAATATATACCAGCAGGCACGGCAATTAGGATCAGTTCTTGTAGGAACTACTACATCTTGAATATAGTCCTCTTTTACAAAATCATTATCTTCTTCTATAAATAGGGAAGAATCAGCACAATAACTCTGTGGATCTTCACCAAAACCACTTATAAAGAACTTCTGAGCTGCAACAATACCCTTGCGTATTCCATTGTTTATTGATTCATACAATTCTTCATTTTCTTCTCTTCCTGAAACAATTACACTTGCAAGACCAGCTACAAAGCATGAAGTAAGACCATACATTTTACCTTGATAATCTTTAATAAAACCACCTTCAAATTCATAAGGTAAAAAATATAATTTAGTTTCTATTACATTCTCATTTCTATAATAAATTGCACCTTCAAGACCAAAAGGAATTATTAAGTGACGACAATTTTCCAAAAATGAAAGATTGGGATTATTATGAATCTGCCAAATAAAATCTTGTGCTGTCCTTTCCCAAGACAAACTTTTACTTATGTTAACTCCTTTCGATCGTAAATCATCAGCATTTATAATAACAATTGTATTTTCATTATGAAACTCCTGCAAGTGCTTCCAAAGGTCACTAGAATCTATAGGATTATTCATTTTATATAATATTATTGGAGATGTATTATTTTCTTTTAAAGCTAAAGGCCAAAATTCCTTACTAGAGTTAAAACCGTTATTTTCATCATCTAATATAACAATATCCGCCTTAGGATCATCATCTATAATAGGAAGTAATTTAGGAACTCCCGATATAGGTCCTGTAAATCCCATGAAACGACTAACTCTATAAACTTTATTTTTATCATCTTTATTAGACTTTGGAAAAATTTCTAACTCTAAAGTAGAATTAAGAAACTCCCTAGGTAAAATTAATTCTATATCCTCTAACTTAGGTGAAAGTATAGGCTCACCTGTTGATAAAGCTGCAAACTTTGATAAAAGTAAAGCTTCTCCATTTTTTATTGTACTATGCATATTTAAATGAGTTTGCCAATTTAAACCCATATTATTTTGTGAGTACGTTATCCATTGTAGTAAATTTACACATATATCTCCTGATACAACAATCTTTGTATTCTTATTTTCCATAATTAGCACCTCCTAATAACAATTATTATAATCTAATAATTGTTATTAAACAATTATTTTATAAATAATTAAATTTTTTAATAGTATTTCCTTATATGCTACTAAATATTTAATTTAATTCTTCCAAATATATAGCTTAGCGAACGAACTAAATTATCTTCTGATATTAAACCTTTTAAGTTAAACATTAATACAAGTTGAACATTCTCATTAATTTACCTATACTTCTTAATTTATAATTTTATTTTATACATAATTAGATTATGCATTGGTGAGTTCTTCTGAATTCACATTTTTTATTTTACCAAAAGATGAGCTGCTACAAAACTAACAGTTAGTTTTGTAGCAGCTCTTTTTACTATTATGGTAGAGGCAAGGTGTGATCTTCAAACTTCACCATAAATTTTCTATTATATTACCTTAAATACACATTTCTAAAATTTTATATACATCTTCTTCATTTAATGGAACATAAGCATATGCTAATGCACCATGTTTAACTGCAGATTTTGCCATTTTCTCAAAGTTTGATTTATCGATTCCAATTTCACTTAAAGTCATTGGTATACCACAATTCTTAAAGAATTTTTCTGTTGCATCTATTGCTTGGTTTGCAAGGGCAAATTTATCATTCTTTGATTCCATATGCCATACATTAATTGCATAATCAACAAATTTATCAACTGTTGCTTCATTTAAAATATATCTCATCCATCTTGGAGTTAATATTGCAAGACCTATTCCATGTGTAATATCATAAAATGCACTTAACTCATGTTCAATTGGATGACACGTCCATGCTCCTAATTTTCCACTTCCTAATAGTCCATTAAGAGCCATGGAACTTGCCCACATTATATTAGCACGTGCTTCATAATTTGTTGGTTCTCTTAATGCTATAGGACAATATTTTATACAAGTTTCTAATAAACCTTCGGCAAATTTATCTTGTACAAATGCATCTGTAGTTTTATTAAAATATTGTTCAAATGTATGTGACATAATATCAGCGCAACCTGCTGCTGTTTGAATTGATGGTAAAGTATATAAATATTCTGGATCTAAAATAGATGTCTGAGGTATCATGTTCCAAGATCCTGTACCGAGTTTTTCATTAGTATCCATTTTTGAAATTACTGCACCTAAATTCATTTCAGAACCTGTTGCTGCCATTGTTAAAACTGTTACAATAGGTAAAACCTTTCCTATTTTCTCTGGCGTAGTAACTAAATCCCATGTATCTCCATCATAATAAGCTCCTGCACCTACAACCTTTGAACAGTCAATTGTGCTTCCTCCACCTACTGCTAGAATAACATCAATTTTATTTTTTTTGCAAAGTTCCACCCCACGCCTTACTGTTTCAATTCTCGGATTTGGTTCAATATCGCTTAACTCTGCTATATTAAAATCTCTTAATAAGTTTTGGACTGTATCATAAATCCCACTCTTTTTGATACTTCCTCCACCATATGCAAGCAATACATTTTTACCATACTTTTGTAAAGCCTCTGGTAGTTTGCTAATTTGACCTTTTCCAAATAACATCTCTGTATATGCATTAAATTTAAAATTCTCCATACTTTTTCCTCTCCTTTTATATACACAATAGCTAAAGCTTTGCTTTTTATATTTAAAGTATACATCTTAGAGTTAACTCTAAGTCAATATATAAATTTATTTTGACTAGATTAAATTTATATATTGAAGTTGTTATCTTTAATTTGCAAATTTAATATAAATAATAATACATATCTGTATATTATACCTATCACTATTTTCTTATTGTGAATAAAACCAACTCTTAATGCTCATACATGTCAGTATTACCAAAAACTTTTAGCCCTTTTAATTGTGACCTTAAGGAGATGAGTTTCATATCTATGTTAGTATTGCGGATGCTAGTTATCCGATAAAAGCTCTTTATCTGGTGTTACTAATATCTTTACATGCTTCTTCTTTTCTGGACCTGTTAATGCTCCAAAACCTTCTTCCACTATGTTATCTAAATGTATCTTCTTTGTTACATATCCTTCTGCTTTTATTCTTCCATCCTTCATTTGCGCTATAGTTGCTGGAAATTCATGTCTATATGCTAATGTGCCAACAACTTTCTTTTCAGTAAAAACTAATGAATTAGGATTAATTCTAGCATCATTTTCCCATATACTTGTTATTACTAAAGTTCCTTCAAACTTTAAACTTTCAATACCTATATCAAGACCTATTTGAGCTCCTGTAGTTTCAAAAGCCACATCAACTCCTAATCCACTTGTAAGCTTTTTAACTTCTTTTACTATATCTACCTCATTAGGATCTAATACTACGTCTGCCCCTGATCTTTTAGCATATTCTTGTCTTATTGATTTTCTTTGTAATACTATTACTAATTTTGCACCAGCAGCCTTTAAGCATTCTATAGTTGCAAGTCCTATTGGTCCAGAACCTAGAACTAATGCAGTATCTCCTGTTTTAAAGTTACCTATTCTAATTGAATGTAATGCTACTGCCATTGGTTCAACTAAAGCAGCTTGCTCATAAGACATTTCATCCGGTATTTTATGTACAAATTTTTCTGAAAAAACTGTATATTCAGCTAATCCACCACCACTTCCACAAAGTCCATGAAATCCTAATGATGAGCATAAATTATATTTTCCTTCTAAACATGCTGGACATTTTCCACATGCAACTATAGGTTCAACTATTACTCTATCCCCAACTTTAAAATTAGTTACATCCTTACCAATCTCTACAACTTCTCCTGAAAATTCATGCCCTAAAACTACTGGAGCCGTTGTTCCACTTAATGGATGTGGTTGTCCTACTGGTATAAATATAGGTCCTCCTAAATACTCGTGTAAATCTGATCCACATATTCCACACCATTTTACTTTAATTTTCACACCATCACTTGTTACCTTTGGTTCTTCAATTTCTTCTACTCTAACATCTTTTTTTTCATACCATAATGCTGCTTTCATATAAAATCCTCCTCAAATACATTGTTAATTAATTCACATTTATATAAAGCAATATCCATGCCAAAAAAATCATAATTATTATAATAATTATGATTTTTTTTAATCTATTCATATTACTGACTTATCATTACTTTAAATATAATAAATTTGAAGGTAAAACAAAAAATGTATCAAAACGATACATTTTTCTTTTCTCATTTTGATACATACTTTTCTAAATTCTCATTTTGATACATGAATTTCATATTTTTTTATCTTTCTATATAATGTTGCTCTTCCTATATTCAATAATTTTGCTGCTAGCTGAAAATTTCCATCACATTTTTTTATGGCATTTCTTATTGCCTTATCTTCTAACTCATCAAGAGGTACTATTTTTATTTCTTCTATTGAAGATTCCTGATTATTTATATTTTCATCTTTACTGTTATAATCCAAACAATTTATATTCATTATTTCATCTTCACTTATATAATAATCTCTTTCAAAAACATTTTTAAGCTCTCTTATGTTTCCACCCCAATCATATTTTTTTAATTCATCTATATATGACTGTTTTAAACTCATAATTTTATTTTTATTTTTTATATTTAACTTTTGGACAAAATCATTTACAAGTAAATCTATATCTTCTTTTCTTTCTCTAAGTGGAATTGTCTTTATTTCCATTACACTTAATCTATAATATAAATCTTCTCTAAAATTTTTCTTGCTTATTTCATTTTTCAATATTCTATTCGTAGCACCAATAACCCTTACATCTAATTGTTTTTCATATGTCCCGCCAATTCTTACAATCTTTCCATTATCCAATACTCTAAGAAGCTTGCTTTGAATATCTAATGGCAATTCTCCAATCTCATCTAGAAAAATTGTCCCTCCATCTGCTAATTCAAATTTCCCTGGATGTCCTTCTTTTGATGCTCCTGTAAATGCACCTTTCTCGTACCCAAATAACTCACTTTCAACCAGTTCACTTGGGATTGATGCACAGTTTACTGCAACAAAAGGACCTCTTGCACGATTACTATAATTATGTATTGATTGCGAAATTAATTCTTTACCTGTACCACTTTCTCCTTGAATCAAAATATTGCAATCACTTTTTGCAGCCTTTTTAGCAAAGTTTATCATATTTTTCATTTCTAAATTATTTGTTATAATATCTTTAAATTCGTATTGAGCTTTATATCCTGCAAATTTATTTACTAGTTTATGTACCATTTCGACTTCTGTGAAAGTTATTACCATACCACTATTTTTGCCATTTTTATTTAATGGCAATATATTTATAACACATTTTATCATCTCATTATTTATAGAAAAATCCCACTCTAGATTATTAAAAAATTTATTTTCCTCTTTAAGAAGCTTTTGAAAATTAATGCCGCTTAAAACTTGATTAATATTCATATTCATTGCTTCTTCTAATGATATGTTTAAAATTTTTAACGCTCGTCCATTTATTCTTTTTATTTTCATATGTTCATTCATAACTATCATACCCTCTGATATAGAATCGAAGGTTACATTAAGTAATTTATATGAAATAGCTAATTCCATTTGTTTTTGTATTGATTGAGCTGCTGCAGTTACTATTCCTAATGTATGAGAATGAGCATTATAATAATTACCTGACATATTTATGCATCCAATTAAATTATCATCTTCATCATAAATTGGTGCTGCTGAACACGTCCACGAGTGTTGATTTATTCCATAATGTTCTGCCCCTATGGTTTGAACTGGTTTATTTAGATATAGAGCTGTTCCTATAGCATTAGTTCCAACTATCTTTTCTGACCACAATTCACCTTTTAGAAAATTTAGTTCTTCAACTCTTTCCATTATATCTTTATCACCTATTACGTCTATTATATATCCATCTTTGTCTACTAAAAATAAGGCAAACCCCGATCCACGAACCATACTATAAATGCTTTCAATAACAGGTCTAGCAACAGAAATAAGTTCACTATTTTTATTAATCAACTTATCTATCTTAGGATGTTTAACACTTCCTTTTCCATTGTAAGGATCGACGCCATACGTTTTACACCTTATCCATGAATCTGCAATCTCATCCCTAACATTTGGATGCACTTGTCCAGTAGAAATAAATTTTTCCCATGCTTCAGTGATAAATTCGATATATTCTTTCATGTATACCTCTCCATTACTTATAAAATATACTAAGCAATATTTTACTTAGCCCAACTTAAGGTGTCCACTAGTTTTTGTCATTACAAATATTTACTAAAATTCGCTTCTAATATGCCAAACCTAAGGCTTTTAACATATTTACTATAACATAAAATCATTATATCAAAAAATAACCCGCAAAAATCCAATTTTAGATTTTCGAGGGTTTCATGGTGGAGGCAGAACATGACCTTTCAAATCCACTACTTACTTGTAATTACAAGCCATTTAAATTCGCTCTATTTATGATACAAAATTTATATATTTCTATTATTAATTTTATTCCTTGAGAAGCTTTTTATCTTAACTATGCTACATAAAGCTATGTATTAAGACTATGTCATTTCATTCTGCCTTTTACACTCAAAATAGATTTACTTATTTTAAGCACTAATATTATTGAACTTTACCTAAATCCCAATAAGTAGTTATTTTTTCTTTCCATACAAAGCTATACTTTTCTAATAGATCTTTAGGATCTATTGGCTTTCTGCCAGTTAATGTTTCAACAGTATCTGTTTCATCTGCCATTAACCCATCTCTAATCCCAGATTCATTTGTTACCATATCATTAGCACACCATGGCACAGGTGATTTCGAATAATTTCCATGTGAAGTACGAGGGATATATATTGAATCTAAATAATCATAATATTCTTCTTCATTAAGTGTTATATATTCATAATCAATACCAGATATTTTACTAATCATATTACAAATTTCATGTTGAATAACTAATTTACCTGTTACATCATAGTCTTTGTTGTGCTCTCCTTTACCTAATAGCAATGCAGTAGCAACTCTGCCAGTATCATCTTTTGCAATAAACGTTGCTTTTCCTTCCCCTGCTGTAGTAACCCATCTATTGTTATCTAAATTAGCCATCATAACAGAATTAAGCAAGTAGTTTTCTAAGTAAAGATTGTTTCTCATAATATTATAATCTACACCACATTCAATTAAATATTTTTCAGTTGCTGTATGATCTGGCAATACATATTGTTTGTATTCTGGACGGTTAGCACCATAGAATGAAGTGTATGTAATATGTTTTACACCAGCAGCTATAGCAGCATCAATTACATTCTTATGTTGCTGAACACGTTCTGGTCCTATGATTACACCAGATACCATATAAATACGATCTCCACCTTTGAAAGCTTCAATCATTTGCTCCTTGTTGTCATAATTTGCTTCTCTAATTTTAACACCTTTTTCTTCCCAAAGTTCTAAACGTTCTTTTCTTAAACGGCTTTTATCTGGACATGTAAAAATCAATCGATCTCCAGACACCTCATTTAACATATTAGTAGCTACTCTTCCACCTAGTTGTCCATCTACTCCTGTAACAATATAACGCATATTTCCCCTCCATTTATCTTTAATTTAGGGTATTAATAGAGCAATTTAATAAACTTTAAGTTAAGCTTAAACAATTACATCAAGCAATACTCATTTGTTGATATATTAACACTTTTCTCCTTTGAACTGAAATTGAAATATGTTATTATTAATAGAAAACTTCTATAAGTACCGGAGGTAAGTCAATATGCATATTAAACAACTTGAGTGTTTTGTTCATTTAGCTGAAACTCTAAGTTTTTCTAGAACTGCAGAACTATTATATATAACCCAGCCTACTGTTACTCATCAGATTAATACTCTAGAAGATGAACTTAGATTAAGATTATTTATTAGAACAAAGAGAAAAGTAGAACTTACACCCGCAGGTGTTTCTTTTTACAATGACATAAAAGAAATTTTAACAAGAACAAATATTGCAATATCCAAAGCAAAGCATTATGCTCTAGCCTTTGAATCAAATATATCAATTGGCTATGAAGGAAATGTAGAGGTAAAATACCTTCCAAACATATTAAGTACCTTCAAGGAAAAATTCCCCCATGTACATATATATCTAAAAATCGCTGATTTTAAAGAGAAAAGAAACCTATTTATTAATCATAATTTTGATTTGATTTTTACTGTTAAAGAAAGTATTGAGGATATATCAGATGTTGGCTATGCAGAACTTTTTACAGGAAAATTTGTTTGTGTATTACCAAAAGACCATCAATTAGCTAATAAAACATTAATTAAAATAGATGATTTGCAAAATCAATCTATAATTCTATTAGACCCTTTAAAATGTCCTTCTGAAATGACACGTGTGCAAAAAGATATTCAAATAAAGTGTCCCACGTCTATGTTTTATTTTGGTGATGGCCCCCTTATTGGTTATGCAATGATTAAAGGAAAACTTGGCATTGCAGTAATGCCGAACTTTGTATGTCCAGAAGACCCAGAACTCTCCATTATCCCTATGGATATAAACGATTCAATTTCTTATGGAATTGCATGGCATAAGAATAATGAATGGGGTGAAACAAAGGGATTTGTTGCTATTACAAAACAAATTTATAAAAGTCATAATGTTTAATTTATGTATAGACAGGTAGTCTAATTTAAGTTAAAATTTGGCTACTTGTATTTTGCGTGCAAGTTTTATCTATTTTATACCTTTGCAACTATTATGTACTGGCGCTTTTATATAAATGTCTATTATATAAAACAACCAACAACAATCACAAATTTTAAGTTTTAGTTGTTTTGATGGTTGAGGTGAAAATGATCTTTGAAATACACCAAATATTATTTAATTCTTTATAATTGTCTGCTCAAATTAAAATTATAAAACTTTATTTTTTCATATATTTTTCTCTAAGCGCTGCTTCTTTTGCTTCTTTTAAATATATGTTTCTGTATTTCCATTTTTTCTTCCACTCGAGAATGCTACTAATTTCATTAATTATTTCTCTTTTTTTTACTTTATTTTCAATACAGGATTATTATAATCTATGTATTTGCACATAAATAAACTTACACTATACTTTAAATATATAATATTATATAATAATCAAATTTACATTTATCAATTAGAACTTATGATAAATGTTAACATACTCTTTCAATGATTAATATTTCTATTCTTATACCATAATATATATCGATAATTAGTTATATATAGAAAGAAAATAGGTACTATTTAGTACCTATTTTCTTTAAAAGATCTATTAAAATTTGCTTTTCCTCATCTGATAAAGCTTGTAAATTCGCTTCCAAATCTTTAAGATGAATAGGAAAAATCTCTTCTATTTTTATCTTACCTTTTTCAGTAATTGAAATTAAACTTGATCTTTTATCATTTGGATTAATATGCCTCTCTACCATCCCATCTTTTTCAAGATTGTTAATAACAACAGTCATATTTCCAGAAGTTGAAAGAATACTTTCAATTATTTCATTTATAGTTAAATCACCCTTATGATATAAAGCTTCAAGAACAGCAAATTGTGATGTTGTTAATCCTCCCTTACTAAATATGTTACTAGATCTTTTATGGATCTCTGCAGTAGTCCTGCTTAACCTAACTAAAACTTTTAAATTTAAATTATTTAATTGTCCATAGGACATTTTGTTATGCTTCATGTATTGAATATATCGCTAGTTAGTGATAATGTCAATATACTTTTTTAGCTTTTCTTTAATATTTTCTATTCTACATAAATTGATCTATACGTTTGTATAAAGCATTTTATAATACATGTTAACAGCTTTATATCTTTTAGGTAAGTTAAGCTAAATTTAATCTAATATTTTCTATATATTGCTCCAGATAATTATGTAGTTTATTAATTTCTTCATTTTGAGGCAAACAGTTAATTAGTGTTTCCAAAACTTTTTTTTCCTTTATATAGTTACAAGAAAAAGGGAAATTCAAATCTAATATCCAACCCAATTCATATAATTTTCTATCATTATAATTTTTTAATGAATTGTTACTAAGCTTTCTGCCTAAAAGGGCATCTTCCAACAATTCTTTATTATATCCTGGTGTAAAAGGTAAATTATCCATTGCTGGATTAGGACTATTCTGGCGTTCTCTTTCATATTCAATAATCACCCTAAAAATATCAAGCTTATCAGCATCTCTGATTAATTTAGAAAATAATGATTCTTCTTCATTTAAGTTACTTGGAAGTTCTTTTGTATTATGAAGACTTATAGCTTTAATAATAATTCTTTGCCTACTATCATCGAAATTTTCTAATATTTTATGTTCTTCTAATATCTTAATACCTAGAGTAGCATGATTTTCTGAAATAGCATCCCTAAATGTCTTATATGTTCTAAATTGTTTAAATCTTCCTATATCATGAAATAAACCTATTATTTCTGCAGTGTTAACTTCTTCCTCTGTTAAATTTAAAGATTTTGCAATGTTTACAGCATGCTTTGCGACCTTTAAAGTATGTATTTCCTTAAGCTCGATATTTTGATTTACTAAACTATCTTCTCCATAAAATTCTTTTACGTAAGAATTAAACCAATTATAATATTCTTTAACTAATTCGTGTTCCATTTTTAATCTCCTTATTCTATTTTTATAAATATATTATACTCTATAAAAATGCTTATTTAAATTAAAGATCTATCCCAAAAGTATTGCCTCAAACATAATTAAGTAAACAAAGCATGGGCTTTGTCCATGCTCTAAATTATAATATTAATTTACTATGTTTACCTTTATCCGATAGCTAGCATCCGTAACACTGCCATTTCTTTAAGTGGGTGATAACGGCTGCATGCTCCTAAACTAGGTGACTCTTGAGGTTATAAGTTTAACTAAGATTCAGATGGGGATCAAACCACACCTAAATCAAGTTTCACTTGATAATTATTAAGATATTCTGTAATCATATCAATATCATTTTGTTCAATTTCAGGGTTTATTTTGATAAAAGGAATATTAGTAATGTCAGCTATTGTTGAAGTTGTAATTATAAACTCTACCTTTTTAAGATTTTCCTCATTCTCATACATAAATTCCTGATAATCATAAAATCTACAAACTTCTATTTTTTCTCCAAAACAATTTTTAATTTTATCTTTAATAAAACTTACTATAGACTCATCATAATCACATACAATAGCAGTATTTAACTTATTTCTCGACATTCCACACATGGATACTAAATGAATAGTTATATAAGCTAATTCAATCAATTCCATATTCGAATTTAGTTTACTTTTAATAATATGTGCAATTTCAGTGGCCATTTTAAATTCTGTTTTATAGCTTTGTGTAACTTTTTCACTTATCTTATTAGGTATACAATGTCTATATTTTAAACGATTTATCATTGGTGCAACATATAAAAGTAACTTATACTTATTAACTGGATTAGAACTTAAGTCTATTTTGAATTTACAGTATAAACGTCTCAAAAACTCATTTACTATATAAATAGCTTCCTCGGTTTCAATGTTGATAATATTTGTTCCATGAAGAAATTGTTTTGATTTAAAACACTGTTGTAAATTAAACCATTCTACTTCTGATAAATTTACCCCTATTTCCCTTTCTGATTTTTCTTTTATAGCAATCATTACTGGCATTAGATCACCATTCATATCATTTGAATCATTTAAATTAAATCCTAATTGACAACGATTAACTGCAACTAATGTTTCATAACATAGAATTTGCGAACTATGCCCTGATAAATAATAATTATGTTTTTTAGCTTCAGCACTCACTATGTGGTAAAGATCTCTTGCTTTTGTAATAACATCTTTCTCTTCAAATAAATAATTCCAATATTTTGCAATAGTGCTTACATTAGTCTTTATCGATAAAACCCAGCTGATAATATTTCTTTTTTCCTTTTCATTTGCCTTAATTGTAATTCCATTATTTAAGGAATAGCTTATTCCTAGTTTCAAGTTTTTCTTTAACCATTTATTAATAAAAATAATATCATTATTTACAGTAGCTGTAGATACATATAAAGCTTCTGCTAATTCTTCCATAGAAATATATTTTTTAGTTGTTAGTTTTAGCAGTATATACATTTGTCTGTCTATAGGTAAACTAGGTGTTTCGGTTATGTATTCATAATCCAATACTTTTCTTATAATATTATTTTTCTTCAAAATCTCTTTATTTTTTTTATTAAGATAATAACCTTTTTTAACACTAGAATCTATTTCTATATTATATTCTTTTAATAAAACATTAATTCCTTTAATATCTTGCCTTATTGTGCGAATGCTTACATCAAAAAGCTTAGCTAATTCATTTCCAGTAATACATTCATCTGTATTTAAAACTATACTTAAAATTTCTCGATATCTTCGATTCAAATTTATGATCACCTACCTCTGATACAAGTTTCATCTCACTAGTCTATGTCTTCCTGCTCATTTGCTGTCATACCTCAATTTCCATTGAAGTAATCTAATCTTTACATGGGGGTTAACTTACCTTGGATTATAGGATACTTTATATAAATCATTTACATTTTCCCATATTACATAGAAAACATCAATATTACTTTTTAATACACTCTTTTTATACTTTTATGAACATTAAGTCTTTCTCTAAATATCTATAAACTATCATGGAACCTACGAAAATCCAAATGTAAGATTTTCGTAGATTCCATGATAGAATGGAGGAATAGCTTTTAAAATCTGCTACTTCTAAGCTATATATTTGTCATAAATATTCCTCACTAGTCTAATCTGAAAATATTATTGTTTCATAACTTTAATTTTAAAATATATTATCCTCTTATTAATATGTTTAATAACTTTACATCACTTAAGGCTTCTATTCCATATTGAATATCTGCCTCTAGTGCAAAAATATCACCTTCATATATTACTGCTTCACTATCTTCATTGTAAACAACTTTAGCTTTTCCTTCTATTACAATAAAAAGAGATTCCATTTCATAATATTCCTTATCAATACTTTCATCTTTTGCAAAGGAAAAAAATCTTACTTCATGATTATCATTATCCACTAAAGCTTTACTTGCGATTTTATTACCTGAATGATTCACCATATCTTTCATTTTTATTGGCTCGAAAGGCTTAATATTTCTTAAATACTTCATACATTTACCCCTCTTTTACTACTATTAAAAGCATTTTCATATCTTCTTTTGCTGTTACTTGATGTTGAATATTGGCTGGCATAACTACAAATTGACCTTTATGAGCTTCCATTACTTCATCACCTATTTTTACAGTTGCTACTCCTTGGTGAATATAAATCATAGCATCACCTTTAGCTGCATGAGGTCCGACCCCTTCTCCTTTTCCAAATGCTAATGCAGTTAGTCCTACACCTTTCTTTTGAGCCATTGTGACAGTTTCTATTTGCCCTTCATTACAGCTTACTAAGCTATCAAAATCTATTGCCTTTGATTTTTCTACGTTTTTAATTAATTCTTCCATTCGTATCTTCTCCTTATCATTTTTAATATAGAATTTTCTATTCTTTACAAATTCATCAGAATTTATATTTACTGTAGAATTTATATCTAATAATTTTTTCTTCATTGGATTCTCTCCTTATTACTATAAATAAGCTATAAAAGTTTCTATTAACTCTTCATTATTTTTACTTATATTACTATCAAAATATAAATCTAACATGGGGATTTTAAGCGTATTTTTATATTTTTCCCTTAATATTTTTAGTATTGTAGCCGTATTTTCATACATTGAACTTACAATAATAATTCCATCAACATTTTCACAGGTAAGTAGTTTAGCAAACCTATATCTTCCGCTTCCTCCTGCATACTGTGGAAGCTTATCCTTTAATATTTCATTAAGACTTTCAATATTTTTATTAAATGGTGACTTTTCACCTAAACTTAAATTAACTTTATCAATTATTGTTTTAGCTTCCTTTAATAACTTCATCAAAGGTTTATTAGCTTTATTTCTCTTATTGCTAAAACCACTATATAACATATATAATTCTTCACTTAATGGCTGCTTTATAACTTCGTAATTGTTTTGCAAACTCTTTATCAAGTTATTATTTAGGTAATCTTTATTTACTACAAGCGACTCTCCTATTATTAGTAGTTTTTTCCTTCCTTTTACTTTAGGCATGTTATTGCTTAAATTTATTAGTGTTTCATCAAAATATATATCTGATACTTCATAATTTTGTATTGTCTTTATTAATTCATTTAAATATATTTCTTTTTTATTTTCATCTAATCCACTAATCAGATCTCCAATTACCAAAGCTTTAAAGAATTCTAATCCAAAATCTGCATCGCCTAGATAATCTTCTATAAATGGAGATTCAAGTTTTAAATTTTTATCTTCTTCTAATGCCTTATATTGTATTAACTTTCCATACTGACCAAAGGTTTCACTCCCTTCGCTTGTAGGAAGGTACAAGGTATATTCCTTTTCATCATTTTTAATCTTATTTATAACTTCTGCTAACAAACCAGTTAATGAAAAATATTCTTTCCCTCTTGAAAATTTCTTTCCAAATTCAATTGTGTCTTTATTTACAGGTTCCAATATAGTCACTTTTCTATTTTTTCTTTCTAAGAAAGCTTTTAATATGTTACTGTATGGATACATATTGGGAATTATGATTTCATTTTCTTCTATACTTTTTACACTTGTAACTTCTTTTAACTCAAAGTTATCTTCACAATTTTTTAGTGAATTTATAAATGCCTCTACTCTAGTAATTACTCCAACCTTTGAAGAATGTTCATCCACTTCTATATGTAAATAAGGTTTATTTCCCATTTCCTTTTTAAAATAATGCATTAGTATTGTATCTGGTCCACATTCATGATTAGTAATATATATTGGATATAAATTTTTATGATTTTTTATAATTTTTGCCCCCATTATTATGTGCTGTCCAAAAGGCCAATACATATTTGAATATTCTTCTCCTATATTCATTTCTGAAGCTTCAAGATGTGATAGATGCAATACTTTATATCCTCTTTTTATTAATTCATTTTCTATTCCCATATTTAGCGCTGGATCCACTATATTGTATATTCTACTTACCATCACAAATACTTTTTCATCTTTTTTTATCTCTTTTAAAACCTTATCCCCTAACTTTTCCATGTTTTTCTCATAATTCATAAATTTCTTCATACCAGCCATTACTGCTGCTGTTGTTTCTATTTTATTTTTTCCAAGATCTTTTCCTATACTTAATAAGGTCTTAATCATATATTGTTTTCCAAAATTAAATGATAATACTGGTGATATTAATTTTATGTTTTTCTCTTCTAAATTAAATGCACTTTCAATTATCTTTGGTGAAGTTTGCATATATACACATGCATAATCTTCTCTTACATTTGAACCTGCATGCTTCATCGTATATAAATGTGGAAGAAATATGTAATCCACCTTTCTTTCTAAAAGCCAAGCCACATGCCCATTTATTAATTTAACTGGAAAACATGTTTCTTCAAAAGAATATTCCTGACTGAGTCCGATTATATCTTCATTAGTCGCATCTGAAAGCAAAACATTATATCCTAATTTCTTAAATATCTCATTAAACATTGGAAACATTTTATTAAGAAACAATACTCTTGGTATTCCTATTGTTTTTTTATTAAAATCTTTATTATTTACATATCCATCTAGGAAATATTTTTCATTTTCACCTAAATAGCTTATATTCTCATCTTGTTTTTTATTTTTTTCTTTGTTTTTTATACTTTCTTTTGTTAAAACTGCTGTTCCTAAGGCACCTGTTACACTAAAAAATTCTGGAACTATAATTTCTTTCTTTAGCAAAGCTCTAAATGCATTTACTACAGCTTGATTATGAGCGATTCCACCTTGAAGAAATATTTTATTTCCAATAGGTCTGTTTCCAACAACTCTGTTTAAATAATTTTTTACTATAGAATAAGCAAGGCCAGCTGAAATATTTTCAATACTTTCTCCTTCTCCAATTGCTTTTCCTATGTTTCCTTCAATAAACACAGTGCATCTATCTCCTAGATTATAAGGGTCATCACCTTCTAATGCTATTTTTCCAAATTCATCAAGGTTTATTCCAAGCTTTTTTATTTGTTCTTCTATGAAAGCCCCAGTCCCTGCTGCACATATTTTATTCATTTCAAAATCTTTTACTAATTTATTTTCTATACATATATATTTTGAATCTTGACCACCAATTTCAAAAATTGTATCAACATCACTACATACATTTACAGCACCTTCAGCCTGAGCTGTAATTTCATTTACAATTAAATCAGCATTAATTAATTTTCCAATATACTCTCTTCCAGAACCTGTAGTTCCTATTCCTTTAAATTTAAAATCCGTACCTAATCTTTCTTTTAATTTTTCAAGATATTCTTCAACAACTTCTTTAGGTTTTCCATTTGTTTTTGTATAAATATAATCAATAACTTTTTTCTCTTCATCAATTACAACAAAATTAATGCTCGTTGAACCAATATCAACTCCTAAATAACCTTCTTCAGCATTTTTATTTAGATAATTATGTTTATTTAAACTATCACTTATTCCAAATTTATCCAATTTATCATATATATTATTTTTAGGTTTTTCAAAAATTAATTTGCCTGAGCTTTCAAGCTTATTAATATCTATAGTTAATCCTTTTTCTTCAGCTATTTTACATGCGCCAAAGCATGTAAGTAATTCAAAATTCTTATCAATTATTATATCTTTATCTTCTAGCTTTAATATATCCTTTAAAGCTTTTATTACTCCTTTATTATTTATTACGCCTCCAGAAAGCATAACAGGTTTTTTAAGTTCATTTTTCTGCAATACATTTGCTTTATAATTTCTAACTAATGCGTAACACAAACCTTGTAATATATTTTCTACTTTTACACCATCTTGCATGTGATGTATCATATCAGTTTTTGAAAAAACACTGCATCTTCCTGCTATTCTTGGAATTTCTGTAGCCTTATCTATGTATGATGATATATCTTTTATATCAATACTTAGTCTTAAAGCTTGTTCTTCTAGAAAAGAACCTGTTCCTGCCGCACAACTTGTATTCATAAAAAATTTCACATTGTTATTTTCTATATTTGTAATATATTTCGTTTCCTGTGCACCAAGCTCAATAATAGATTTAACTTTTTTATTTTTAAATAAAGTTCCTTCAATAAGTGAAATACTATTATTGATATGATATTCTTTACTTAAATCAACTCTTGAAGATAGACTTCCTGTTATTCCAATAGTTATAGTTGTTTCTTTATTTATAGTTTTAATTTTTTCTATTAATTTGTTGTAATATTTATTTATATTTCCTTTATGAAATATGTAATTACTTTCAAGTAGATTATATGCACTATCTAAATAAACATATTTAAATGTCGAATAACCAATATCTATTCCTAATTTATTCATAACGCCCTCCTCTTTGAAATTGATTATCATTTACTTCATACCAACATTATATTATACTTTAATTATAAATTATGTCTTATATAAGACACTTTGAGGAGATATTTATGGATAATTTAATATTAGACTTAAAAAAATCAAATCTTTTTATTAATAAAACAAGTGAAGAATTAGGAAACTTGATTGATAAAATAGATTATAAATTAATTAATGTAGCAAAACATGAATATATATTTAATTCACTAACTTCAACAAATTTCATAGGTATTGTATTATCTGGGAATGTTAATGTTGAAAGGATTCTTCCTTGTGGAAAATTAATACTTATGTATACAAAAAATAGTGGTGATATGTTTGGGGAGGTTGCTGTTTTTTCAGAAGCTAATCATTATCCATGTAATATAGTTGCCACAACTAAAAGCTCTATTCTTCTTTTATCTAAAACTGAATTTTTCAAACTCATAACATTAGATAATACTGTACTTGAAAACTTTTTAAAAATTGTATCCAATAAAGCTTTTTATTTAAATTCAAGAGTTGAATTGCTTTCATTTGGCTCAACAAAACAAAAAGTTGCTTTTTCTCTTCTTAATAATTTTCAGATTGAAAAAGGCTCAATAATTAAACTTCCTTATAGCAAAAAAATGTGGGCAAATAATTTAAATGTTTCCCGTGCTTCTTTATACAAAACTTTAGATGAATTGTGTGAAAATGCAATAATTTCTATGGATAATGATAATTTAATACATATTATTAATTTGGAAAAACTAGAAGATATTATTTTAAATTAATATAAGGATGTTGAATAATAATTTAAGACCTTATTAAGTTTAATTAATATTAGTGTCGCCTCTATTTTTTAGATAGATCTTAATTAATAATCAGAATAACATCTATATTTTTTAATAATTGTAATTTCTTACACCTTAAATATAAAAAAAATTATTAAAATCTTTCATTTTAAAATTAATCTAAACTAAAATAACCCAAGACAATCCAAATTTGATTGTCTTGGGTTTCATGGTGGAGGCAAGTTACCTCCTTTAATATCAACTACTCTGAATATAAACTTAAAAATTCTAACTACATATAAATAAATTGGAATATTTATTCACTTTACATCTTTTCATTTTTCTTAATTTTTATCTATTTTGCTGGAGTACAACCTACATACTTCACAGTTGAATTTGAACTTTTCCATGGCGTATTACCACTATTTGTAAAGTTGACTCCAGTAAAAGTACTGTCTTTAAGATAATTTATTGACGCTCCCTTTTTACAAGAATCTAAATATATATTATTTAAATTTATGCCAGAATTATATTGTGATGGAAGAGCATTAACCCAAATTCCATAACCACCAGCACCTTTACAAATAATATTAGATAAAGTTATATTTTGAAAATAACCAGGTATTGGTGCTGGACTCGCCACATCAGTAAGTCCATAATTGCTATCAAATGAAATTGCATCATTTACAATATTACTCATAACAATATCTCTTATAATAACTCCTTTTGCTCCTCCACCAATATTCTTACTTGTTTTAAATCGAAGTCCTATATTAGTTCCATTAAAAATACAGTCCTCAACTAAAACATTCTGAATCCACGCCCCAGTATAACTTCCAAAAACCACTCCACCATGTCCACGCTTAGTAGTGCAATTAAATATTCTAATATTATTATCAGGCATATTCTCTTTTACTGCATCTGCCCCATATCCAGAATTAAGATTTATACAATCATCACCATTATCAAAATAACTGTTAAATATATTAATTGTGTCAGTATTAGCTAAATCTATACCGTCTGCATTATGTATACCATAAGTTTTAACGGAAATACCATCAACTGTTACATTCTTACTATAACTTATAAATATAGAATGCTCTGCTGGATTTACAATATTAATTCCTCCAAGATAAAATCCAGTTACTCCTTTCGCAGTAATTAAATCTCCTCGCGCCTTATCCCCTTTTAATTTTGTTTGGGCTTGACCAAGTTTTGTAAGGTTTCCAGTTGAATAGGTTCCTCCATTCACAGTACCCTTTCCATATATTTTTACATTAGATATACTTCCATAATTAGTTGTATATGCATTTATTAGTCCCATATAATTATTGGTATCATAGTATGGAAATCTCTTACTTGTAAAAGCATAATCATTAATATTATCACTACCAAGGAGTGTTCCATCTATCCTAAGCGACATGTTACTTTTTAAATATAATGCTCCTGATAAAAACGTACCTGATGGAATTACAACAGTCCCTCCATCTGTACAAGCATTTATTGCAGTCTGAATTTTTTCAGTATTTAAAGTTTTTCCATCCCCAACTGCTCCATATTTAGTTATATCAAAAATTTGAGGTGCTGTAGCTGTTTTTTGTGTTACTATATTACTATCACCTGATTCAGTTTTATCAGAATATTTAGCTCTAATCTTAAATGTATACGTTGAATTAGGCGTTAAATTAGAAACTGTGTAATTAAGATTAGTTGTATTGGCTACAAGTAAACCATTCATGTAAACATCATAACTCGCAACTTTAGAATAATCAGTTGGTTTTCCCCATATTACTGTAACAGAATTATCTGAATAACCTAAACTTGGAACAATAACATTTTGAACCACATTAGTAATCGTATTTGCTTTAACTATATTATTGTTTACGTTAACAAACGAAATAATAAATAATAATGCAATCGTAATCATTAGCGGTTTTAATTTATATTTTTTTAACATTTCAAAATCCCCCTTTAAATTTATAATATTTTATTTCTAGCCAAAATATTTTTTAAAAATATAACATTTATATTAACTCCTCCTTTAAACATGATATTCCACTAATTTTTAAATTTTCCTCTATACTTCACAAAAATACATTTACTTCAAACAGTGACCTTTATAACCACTATTTAGTTCCTTACAGATAATCATAAATAATATTATAAAATAGTAAAGTTTATCAAACTAAAATAACAAAAAAAATGTAGCCATAACATTATGACTACACTCAAAATATATATCTAAATATTCTCTACCTTCATAGCTCTCATTGCATTTAATACTGCAATTAGTGCTACTCCAACATCACCAAATACTGCTTCCCACATAGTCCCCATACCAAAGGCTACAAAAACTAATATTATAAGTTTAACTCCTAAAGCAAAAACTATATTTTGCATTACTATATTCCTTGTTTTCTTTGCTATTTTTATAGCTGAAGCAATTTTTGAAGGTTCATCTGTCATTATAACTACATCGGCAGCTTCAATTGCAGCATCTGAACCAACACCACCCATTGCTATTCCTATATCAGCTCTAGCTAAAACTGGAGCATCATTTATTCCATCGCCTACAAATACTATCTTACCTTTAGCTGATTTTTGTTTATATAGTAACTCTAATTTTTCAACTTTTTGATCTGGCAATAATTCAGCATAAACTTCATCTAACCCTAATTCCTTAGCAATCTTAGTTCCAACTGTTTTGTTATCACCTGTTAACATTACTGTTTTCTTAACGCCAATAGCTTTTAAAGCTTTTATAGCCTTTAATGAATCATCTTTTACCTCATCAGAGATAACTATATATCCTGCATATTTTTTATCTACAGCAACATGAACTACAGTACCTATAGTTTCTACTTCATTATAAGAAATATTTTCTTTATTCATTAATTTGTAGTTACCAACTAGGACCTCTTGTCCTTCAACAACAACCTTAACACCATGACCTGATATCTCTTCATGATTCTTTATCTTATCTGTATCCATTTCTGTGCCATAAGCCCTTAATATAGAAGTTGCTATTGGATGATTAGAATAATTTTCTGCGAAAGCTGCATAAGCTATAAGTTCATCTTCTGAAATATTATTTTCTGGTTTTATTTCAGTAACTTTAAATATACCTTTTGTGAGTGTTCCAGTTTTATCAAATACAACAATTTCAACATCATTTAATGCTTCAAGATAATTTCCACCCTTAACGAGTATTCCATTCTTTGATGCTCCACCTATTCCTCCAAAGAAACCAAGTGGGATAGATACAACTAAAGCACAAGGACAAGATACTACCAAAAATGCTAATGCTCTATAAATCCAATCAGAAAATATTGCTCCTTCTATAACAAGTGGTGGTATTATTGCTAATGCTAATGCTGAAAAAACAACAGCAGGTGTATAGTATCTAGCAAACTTTGTTATGAAATTTTCTGTTGGAGCTTTTTTGCTACTTGCATTTTGAACTAAATCCAATATCTTTGCAACCGTAGAATCTCCAAACTCTTTCTCAACTTCTATTGTTAAAAGTCCATTTTTATTAATAACTCCACTTAAAATATTGTCTCCAACATTGACTTCTCTAGGAACTGATTCACCGGTTAATGCAGCAGTATCAACCATAGAATTTCCTTCAATTATTCTTCCATCTAGTGGAACTTTCTCACCTGGCTTTACTATTATTATATCGCCTATTTTAACTTCTTCTGGCTCTACTTTTTTAATATCATCATTTATTTTTAAGTTAGCAAAGTCTGGTCTAATATCCATAAGAGCTGAAATAGATTTTCTTGAACGATTAACAGCCAAGTCTTGAAACAGCTCTCCTATTTGATAAAAAAGCATAACCGCTACGCCTTCTGGATATTCTCCTATAGCAAAAGCACCAATAGTTGCTATACTCATTAGGAAATTTTCATCAAATACTTGACCTCTCCTTATATTTCTTAAAGCACCTAAAACTACTTCTCCACCTACAAGTACATAACTTGCTAAATATAACAATAATTCTACTGAATCAGAAAATTTCATAGCAGTTGCTATTAAAAATATTATTGCACCAATAGCCAATCTAATAATTTCACTCTTATTACTTTCCTCTTCAGCTTCTTCTTTTTTGCGTTTTAATACTTTATCTTTATTATCAATTACAACTACATTAACATCTGGTTCAATTCTTTTAACTATTTTCTTAACATTATCAATAATAGCATTTTGTTTTGATGAATCATCTATTTCCATCATAAGCTTTGTTGATATAAAATCTACTGTTGCTGATTTTACACCATCAATATTATTTGATTCTCTTTCAATTTTCCCTGCACAGTTAGCACAGCATAATCCTTCAAGTAGAATCTCTTTTTTCAAAAATTTCTCTATTACTTTTTCTCTAACCTTAACATGAGCTTCAATATTCGTTACAATATTAGTTATTGCTAATATCAATTCTTCTACTCTACTAGATTCTTTTATTTCTAGCATTAAAGTTTTAGTAAGAAAATTTACATTGGCAGAATTAACTCCATCTAACTGGTTTATTTTTTGCTCCATTTTAGCTGCACAATTTGCACATCCAAGTCCTTCTAAAATAAATTCTTTTTTTACTTGTTCCATGTCATTTTTATTTGATAATTTGTCATTAACAGGACTATTTGCTATTTTTATATTACTTGCCATAATTTTTTCCTCCAATCTAAAAGTTACTTTTTCTCAGAAATATGAACTAGACCTTGATCAAAAATACTTTTAACATGTTCATCATCTAGTGAATAATAAACTACTTTACCTTGTCTTTTGTACTTTACTAGTCTAGCTTGTTTCAAAACTCTTAATTGATGTGAAATAGCTGATTGAGTCATTCCAAGTAGTGCTGCTATATCACAAACGCACATTTCAGCTTCAAATAATGCACATAATACTTTTATTCTTGTTGAATCTCCAAGTACTTTAAATAAATCAGCTAAATCATAAAGAGTTTCCTCTTCTGGTATACATTCCTTAACTTTATTAACTATATCTTCATGAATTATTGTACAATTACAAGTTTCAATATTATTGTTTTCCACTCTTATCACCTCTTCGTTTGAACATATGAATATCTGTTCATATATTTATTATATGCAATACTACTTTATTTTGTCAATAGAATTGATAATTATTTTTAGGCATAATAAAAAGGCTACTCCTATAAAAAAAGTACCCCCTTTTAGCAATTATTAATTCTATACATTAAAATTAATAAATCCAAGAAAAATTAACATTTAATAACTAGGCTTGTGCACTAAATAGGAAAAATTTAAGCCACTAGTCCTAATTGGGAAATAACTGAATCTAAACTTATCCCGTTATCCACACAAGTATATTCAAAACTAACCATTTGTACCAAATAGTCGTTACAGAAGTAAGATATTGTATCTCCTAAAGTTTTTAATTTTTTAATTCTTCCTATACCGTGACAACCATTTACTAAGCCGTGAAGCAAAATTTTTGCTGAAGTATACCATGAATCAACAAGCAAATAGTTAGTTTTGGTAGCAGGAGTAAATTCACTTATAAGTTCTATAGCAAGCTGTTGTTTATCTTGAAACTTCTTAAGATTATTTTTAAGAGCTTCTTTACGCTGATATTGTTTAAAGTTTGGGGGAATTGAATAATCATTGATTCTATAATGTGACGTAACTAAGCAATGAGACCACATTGGTTTATTGCCATCCGCATGCGAATTATGAAAATCTAAGCCTTCTATATGTTTTGTAGATGTATCCTTTTTTACTTATTATATATGACATAACCAGCCTTAAGCATTGCAATCCGAAAACTAGAACATGGACTTGGTCAACTTTTATTTGAAAGAGGAAAATCACCTCTTAAATTAACAGATACTGAGCAAATGTATATTGAAAAAAGTTGAAAAAATTATGTCTAAAGTAGATATCTTTCTAACGCAGCAAAAAGGTTTATTGATTATACTATCAAATTTTATTCATATTTTTGTAACTATTAATTTAATTATAAATTAAATAATCCACGACATTTCTGTCGTGGATTTCATGGTGGATGCAAAGCATGACCTTCAAAATCCACTAAGAACATGAAGCATTTAAAAATATGTGAATCAAAATTTTTAATACGCTTTCATTTAATGACTTAAAATTATTGTAAATTTCTATAATATAATCATATTATACATATCGATTTCTTACTTGACCTATTATGATTTTTTAGTACTTATTTAACAAGTAAACATTATACTTCTTTATATAGATTTATTTCTCCATTACCTATACGAAGATCAGCTAACAAAGGAACTATTCTTGTGAAGTGTTCGCTGTTGTTGTGTAGATCAATTGCTTTCTGATCTTGCCACTCTTCTATAAATGTAAATATAGAAGCATCCTTTATATCTTGAAATATCCCATATGAAATACAGCCCTGTTCTTCTCTACTCTTTTCAATTAATTCTTTTGCTAATTGAAGGTAAGTTTCCTCTTGCCCATCTTTAAGTACACTTTTTGCTACTATTTTTATCATGTTAATCCTTCTTTCTATATATTCATTAAAATTAGTATATCATTCTATAATAACCATTACCACCTATATATGTAATATTAGAGTTTAATAATTATAGAAACTTTTTATTGATTTAAGCTGTACTCATTAATTGCTTTTGATTGTAAGAAGTAATTTAGAATGTTAAACTCAACATAAATTCTAAAGTTACTAATACTACTAAAAATGCTTTTAATAAGAGCATCTTTTATAGTGATTATAATATAAAACGTTTCTCTAAGGTCTCAGAAATTAAAACAACCCACGAAAATCTAATTTTTTTAAATTTTCGTGGGTTTCATGGTGGAGGCGACGCCAACCTTTAAAATCCACCACTTATTATATCTGAAACTTTTTTCAGTGGATAACCTCCCGATTATAGGTATTCTCCATTTACCACCTATAATTTCAAGTGCAGTAATAAAAATGGAGTAGATTTCCTTGATGTTTCTTATTGTTTCTTTAATAGCTTTATCTTAAAACATCACTTTCAATATAATTTAAATTTTTTCTGAGTACAGATGCTATATTCCAGCTAATCTCTCCATTTTCAAATAAAGATTGTATAATATTTCTTTCTAATTGCATTGCCTTAATATCAGCTTTTTTCTTTTCATATTTATTGATTTTTGCTAATCTAAGCCTGCTTGATATAAAATACACCCCTTGATAATATAAAATTATTTCCTTAAGCGTTTCTTCATTTTCAGGTGCAATATTAGATTTAACATATTCGATTATATATTCTGCATTAGTGGCATGAAGTTCTTTCAGTGCTATATCCTTTAAATGTTGCTTGCTTTTCTTTTTGCTTTGCATTTCTCTTAATATATCCCTAATTCTCCTTATATTAAGTATATATATATGCATTCTTCCCAATGTTTCTTTAACTATTAGTGAAAAGCCTTCTACAGATGATATTAATTTAATTTTATTTCTAACTGTTTTTTCATAAGCATGTGCAGTTGACTCCTCTATTTTTTCTTCCTGTAATAATTTTTTAGTATTTTCAATTTCCTTTTTATAACATAAAATCATCCACTTCTTATATTCTTTGGTACTTCTATTCCAGTTCTTATAATAAGAATTTCCATGTTTTAATTGATTAATACGATACCTATATTCATTTATGGTAAAATGAATGTATTTTTTGTTATCAGTTTCTAATTTTAATTTATTTATAGTATCAATCCAAACCTTTATTTGTGCTTTATTCAAGGCTTCTAACCAATTTATATCTTCAGTTTTATCCTTTTTAGCAAATATAGGCAATATAAAAGTTGCAATAAAAAGCGTAGCTAAAATTACTCCAACAGCCAAAAATAAAATAAGTGTTCTTTGTGGAAATTCTTGCCCATTATCCAATGTTAAAGGAATTGAAAGAACTGTAGCTAATGTAACAGCTCCTCTTACTCCTGAAAGTGAAGTTAAAAGCGCAGCATGAAACTTAAACTTATCTTCTTTCACGTCACATTTTTCTCCCCCAAATTTATACATAAATATAACCCATAAAAATCTAATTACAAGCAATGCCAATGTTATTAATAAAACATCTATAATAGCCATCATGTTATTTATTGAAGTTTCTTTAAAAGCAGTTTTAATTATATTTGGTAATTGTAATCCAACTATTATAAATATAAATCCATTTAGAATATATACTATAACAGACCATGTATTGGATGATACTGCATTTAATTTTGCATTTTTGGCTCTTAATCTTTTCGATGATAATGAAAATACCATTCCAGCCACAACTACAGCTAGTATACCTGAAACTTTAAATACTTCTTCCGATATAATATATATTATAAATGGAGTTAGAATTTGAAGTAAAATTTCCACTGTAGTGTCTTCCATTCCAAGATTTTTTATCCAGCGTTCAAAGTTAATTAGAATGTGTTCTAAAACTAATCCAGCAATAATTCCTCCAATAGACACTATTAAAAAATTTGTAGTTGCATTAAACAATGAAAATGTTCCAGTTACTGCTGCTGCTAATGCAAATTTAAAACATACAAGGCCTGACGCATCATTCATAAGACCTTCACCTTCTATAAGATGTATTATCCTCTTTGGAAGCGAAATCTTTTTTGAAAGTCCACTAACTGCAACATAATCAGTTGGTGATAAGGCTGCTGCAAGTGCAAATGCTATTGGTAATGAAATAGCTGGTATTAATTGATTTATAAGTAATCCAACTAATATTACTGTTACAGCAACTAAAGCTAATGCCATCAAAAGTATATTTTTTCTCTGTTTCCATAATGACCTTTTATCTGCTTTTTTCCCATCACAGAAAAGAAGCGGAGCAATAAACATTACTAAAAATGTATGTGGATCAAGCTCAATTTTGAATTCAGAATATATTATTGAAATTAATGCTCCCATTGCAATTTGTACAATTGGTACTGATAAGAATGGTATAAACCTACTTATTATATTTGAGCATAAAATACATATTAATAATATTAAAATATATGTAAACATATCTATACCTACTTTCTTATGTAACTTTATTATTAAATTTAATCATTATGTTTTAATTATAACATATTATTTAATTTGCCTATTAAAGGCATATTTTATTAACAAAAAAGATACTTAGTACCATTTCATAACACCACCTATTTTCATCCTATTTCTATTTATCTCAAAACACAAAAAATCCTCAACAATACTAATGTAGCATTGTTGGGGATATGCTCTTTATTTCTTCTCTTTTCCTTATTCCTTTCTCAAAATATCTACTGTATGTCCACTTGCTCCTAGCAGTTCTGGTCTTTCACACGTAGAAAAATGATAATTAATAAAAAGTTGAAATGTATCTTCATCCATAGCATTCAAAACAGAGCGCATATAATTAGCTGGTCCATCTGCTGCAATTAACTTTATCCTTTGCAGTCTTACTTCGTCATTTAACTTATTAATATCTTCAATCCTTACATAATCATATAAATCTTCCGGTTCTGATATAACATGAAAATCATCACTAAGTTTCCCATTATCAATACATGCACGAATATTATTTTCCTTAAAACCATATGTTAATACACTATATTCATTCATACAATATGCTACTAAGATAACACCTCCAACTTTCGTTACTCTTTTTGCCTCTTGTAACACTTTTACTTTATCCTCAAATTTATATAAATGATACATTGGTCCAAACACCAATGTTATGTCAAAAGTATTTTCCGAAAATCTTGATAAATCTAATGCGGTTCCCTGCATTGCTTTTACTGTACTTCCTTTTGACTTTAAAATACCTAAATTGTGCTTTACAAGTTCAATGGCAGTAACATCATATCCTTCATTTGCTAATTGTACAGAGTATCTTCCAGTTCCCGCACCAACATCTAAGATTTTTTCATCTCCATTATTCCCCAGGTAATCATGAATATACTTCATGGAAGTTAAAAACTCAACCTGTCCATATTTTCTCGTTAACCTTTTGTCCTCACAAAATTTATTGTAGTATTTTTCTAATTCTATTGTCATCTCTTTTGTTCCTCATCTATTATATATTAAAATTATTGAATACAAAAAGCGTTCTTTGTACACTTCAACTCCCATAATCTTCACTCTAGAGAGCAAATTAACACTTTTTCTGCGCCTAGTATTGACTTTTTCCTTTCAGCATTAATTACTCTAAACTATAAAGTAAAATTAATTATTTTTTTGGTAGCTTAATATTCTCCCCACTACGCTCCCTTTACATTCTAACAAATATTATACTATATTGCAGTTAAAATATGAATTTTCTTTATAAATACTGAAATAGAATAGGACAGTGTGCACTAAAAAAATTCATAGTATTCTATGGAGCTGTCGCATTAAATAATTAAAAATATGGCTGCTATTACATTTTTTCTTTTAACTAACTCTTCTTTTGTAAATCCCTTATTTACAAAAGAAGAGTTATATTTTTTCTAATAATTTTACTTCCACATAGATATGGTTCACCTTTAGTAATTCTAAACTTCCTTACAAACGTTAAAAAAACACGACATTTCTATCGTGGGTTTCATAGTGGAGGTGAAGCACGACCTTTAAAATCCACAAAACATAGCTTTTAATTATTAATTGCATATCTATACAACCAATTTTTCTCCTGATATATATTCCTTAATTACTTTCTCTTTCATCACTTGCCACAACTATATCAATTTTATTAAATATATTCTTTCCTAATTATACGCCTCTCAATAACTCAAAAAATGTGATTATCACTACTCTTGTCCTTTTTGTTTTGCTATCTTATGATCTATTTCCTTCCGCAAATTATTAAAGTAATTTCTAATACCTGTTTCACCTATTATAAACGGGTTCGCTTCGTTGCCTTTTCTATTTCTTACGGTTTCCAAATTTGAATACCCATTTTCAGAAAACAAATGAGCTGTAATTTCAACACTTACATGTTGTGCCTGTGCATATTTTTCAAAATAATCAATTGATTTTCTATATTCTATTTTTTCTTCTAAATCACTTGGCGCACCAGTTCCGCCCAATTGTGCTACATTGTAAATTTCCCCATTTTGATTGACAGGGAAAATCAAAGATATACAACCTGGCGTATGACCTGGTGTTTCTACAATAGTTACCGTAGTATCACCTAATTGTATTTTTTGTCCATCTTCTATTATAATATCAACTGAACACTTTGGTGATCTGGGACCATTTGCACCAGAATTCACTGTGTTCATAAAATTATAATCTGTTTCACTCATAGCTATTTTTGCTTTATAATTATCCTTAATAAATTCTGCACCACCATAATGGTCCCCATGTCCATGTGTAATAATAATATATTTAATCTCCTCTGGATTTAAATTCAACTTTTTCATGCCATCAATAATTAATTGTGCATCACGATTGTCCCACATAGAATCAATTAAAATAATCCCTTCAGATGTTTTTAATACCCATGTTGCAACACTTCGACTACCAATACAATATAAATTATCAAAAACTTTTGTGGGCTCCAAAGGAGTATTATCAAATAATTCTTGTGGGAGATTTATTATTTCTTTATTCATTGCTACCTGACTCCTATTATTAGAAAATTCCTTTTCTAAAATATTATATTATAATTCTAATCTATATATGAATTATTTATAAATTGTCATTGTTACAAAATTCGAAAATAAACTATTCATCCCTTTCCATACCACTCCATAATATGGTATTATTTATTGCAACACCTCCAATCTTCACAATTCCATACATCTGTTGCAATATCTTTATAAAAGTCCGGTTCATGGCATACTAGAATTATGCTGCCGTCATATTCTTTTAAAGCACGCTTAAGTTCATTTTTAGCATAAATGTCTAAGTGGTTTGTCGGTTCATCTAAAACTAATATATTGGTGGGTTCATTAATTAACTTACATAATCTAACTTTAGCTTGTTCTCCTCCGCTTAATATATTAATATTGCTGTCTATATGCTGCTTTGTTAATCCACATTTAGCAAGATCACTTCTTACTTCCGTTTGAGTTAAATCTGGGAAAGTGTTCCAAACATCATATAAAACTGAAGTAGTATTATTTTCTGTAATTTCCTGCTCGAAATATCCTATCTTTTTGTGGTCGCTTAAGGTTATTTCGCCATTTATAGGTTTTAACAATCCAAGTAAGCTTTTTAGAAGAGTTGTTTTTCCTAAACCGTTAGCTCCAGTTATTGCAATTTTTTGTCCTCTTTTCATTTTTAAATTTAAAGGTTTACTTAAGGGTTTATTGTATCCAATAATTAAATTGCTGGCTTTAAAAATTATGCTTTCTGGCATTCTTACACTTTTAAATTTGAAGCGAGGTTTTATAATTTCTTTTTTGATTTCTATTTTTTCAATTTTATTAAGTTTTTTTTCCCTTGCTTTAGCTTGTTTTGAAGTTGCGGTTCTTGCTTTATTTTTTCTTATATAATCTTCAAGCTTTGCAATTTCGTTTTGCTGTTCTTTATATTCAATTAGCCTCTGCTCCCTTCGTATTTCGTAAAGTTTAACAAAATAATCATAGTTTCCTTCATATCTTGTTAAGGCTTTGTGCTCAAGATGATAAACTACATTTACTACACTATTTAAAAAACTATTATCATGAGATATTAATATAAATGCATTTTCATAGTTTATCAAATAATTCTTAAGCCATTCTATATGTTCTTCATCTAGATGGTTAGTTGGCTCATCTAACAATAAAATATCTGGTTTTTGTAAAAGTAGTTTAGCAAGTAAAACTTTAGTTCTCTGTCCTCCACTTAAAGCTGAAACATCCTTATCTAAAATATCCTTAATTCCAAGACCAGTTGCAGTTGCCTGTATTTTTGAATTAATACTGTAAAAATCACTTTTGTCTAAGATTTCCTGCATGGTGGCAATTTTGTTTAGGGTTTTATTCATTTCCTCTTCGTTCATATTGCCAAGCTTATTATATAAATCATTAATTTTATTTTCTATATTAAATAAGTTTAAAAATGCTTCTTTCAAAAAACTTAATGCAGTAATTCCTTTTTTTAAGTCAAGCAGTTGATCCATATACCCAATGCAAAATTTACTATTCCATTGAATAGTGCCTCCATCTGGTAAAATTTTATTTGTAATAATTTTCATAAAGGTTGATTTACCTTCACCGTTAGCACCAACAAGACCAATATGTTCTCCTTTTAATAATCTAAAGGATACATTGCTAAATAATATTCTATCACCAAATGAATGGCTCATGTTTTCAATTGTTAAAATACTCATAAATTATCCATCTCCTTGTGTCCTCATAAGGAATAATATCATTATTCAGCACAAAGACCAAGTTCATAAATAATTCTGTAATGTTTATAGTCATAGGAGGTATTCTGAAAAACAGGTTGTATATATAGAATAATGTGAAAATATCAAAAGTGTTATAGATGAGAAGAACTATATAGATATGAAATTTCAAGGCACATTTTTCATAGTAACAACTGTGAAAAATGTGCCTTTTATATTAATCATAATTTCTTTGATTCCTGATTATTCTTCTAATACTGCTTTCTGTTAAGAAATACTGTTCAGATAAGATTTTAATAGGCACTCCAGAGGAATACTTATTAAAAATTTCTTTATCTCGTGCTTTAAGATATCCTTTAGTTTCAGTATTTTCTCCCCAAGATTTTTTGTTTTCATTTTTTCTAGGTATATAGATATATCCACCATCGGTATACTTTTGAATTATTTTAATTATACCGTGAGGTAGTATATTTTGTGCTTTCTCATATTTCATAAATTCTTCGCTCCAATCTACATTTAGTTTATAAATGAAGATGCAAAGGTTGACTAAAATATGAAAAACTTAATATTTATATATTGGCTCCAAACAAAAGTTTTTCATATCCTACAATCTTTGCATGGAGCTAACTACTATAGATAAAAGCATCGTAAATTCACTTCCTTTTTATTCTATATTATACTATTTCAGTAGTTGATGTCAATTTCAACTCGTTTTTTTCTTACAGCCTGGTAAAGCATACCTATGATAAACTGATTATCTTAATTCTTTATTAAACTAAATAACCCACCAAAATCCAAATTTTGGATTTTAGTGGGTTTCATGGAGGAGGCGAAGCGTGACCTTTAAAATCCACTAAACTTAATATAATATGTGAAATTATATTTTAAATTCTTGAATCATTTCATTTTACTACACACCTGAATAAGCTGAGAAACCTCCATCGATTGGTATAACTATACCATTTACAAAGCTCGAAGCATCTTCGTTTACTAGAAAAAGAAGTGCTCCAATAAGTTCTTCGGCTTCACCAAATCTTCCCATAGGAGTAGCATTTAAAATTTTATGAGAACGTTCAGTATAGCTCCCATCTGCATTTTTAAGAAGTGCTTCGTTTTGTTTTGTTACAAAGAAGCCAGGGGCTATAGCATTAACTCTTATACCAACCTTTGACATATGAACTGCAAGCCACTGAGTAAAGTTTGATACTGCAGCCTTCGCACCTGAATATGCTGGTATTTTTGTAAGTGGAGTAAAGGCATTCATTGATGAAACATTTATGATGCTACAGCCTTTTCTTCCAATCATATCTCTTGAAAATTCTTGAGATGGAAGTAGTGTTCCGAGGAAGTTAAGGTCAAATACAAATCTTATTCCATCTTCATCAAGATCGAAGAATGTTACTAAGTCATTATTATTTTCTTTTAAATCTTCTTCATATAGATATTCATTAGTAGTTGTTCCTTTGGGATTATTTCCACCAGCACCATTTATTAAAATGTCACATGGACCAAACTTTTCTATAATTATTTCATGAGCTTTTTTAAGGCTTGCTTTATCAAGAACATTAACTTCAACACCTATGGCAGTTTTTCCATTAGCTACAACTTCAGCAGCTTTTCTTTCAGCACTTTCTATACTTCTATCAAGTATTGCGACTTTTGCACCACATTCAGTTAAGGCATCAACCCAAGAGCTACCAAGTACTCCTGCGCCACCTGTTACAACTACTACTTTGTCTTTTAAGTCTATATTAAAAGGTATTTTCATTTTATTTATCTCCTTTATTTATTAGTTTTTTCTAGAGTTTCCCATATTCCAGTAATATACATGGCACCTAAAGCACGATCATATAAGCCGTAACCAGGTCTTCCAGTTTCACCCCAAATCATTCTTCCGTGGTCAGGACGAAGGTAACCATCAAAGTGATTTTTATGTAGCATTTTCATAATTTCAACGATATCTAAAGAACCACAAGATGAGTAGTGCGCACTTTCTTCAAAGCTTCCATCTTCAAGAAGTTTTACATTTCTTACATGCATGAAATGAATACGACCTTGGCTAGAATATTTATCTACCATTTTAACAATGTCATTAAAGCTTGCTGATCCAAGAGAACCTGTACAGAAAGTTAAACCATTATATTTACTGTCTACTAGCTTTAAAAATCTATCTAGATTCTTTTCATTTGTAATTATTCTTGGAAGTCCAAAAATGTTATATGGCGGATCATCTGGATGAATTGCCATTTTTATATCACATTGTTCAGCAACAGGTATAATTTGTTTTAGGAAGTATTCAAGGTTACTCCATAAAGCTTCTTCATCAACTTTTGAGTATTGTTTAAATAAATCTGAAAGTTGATCTTTTGTATAGCTTGAATCCCATCCTGGAAGTGATAACTCCCCAGTAAGAGGATCCATTTTTTCTAATTGGTCTTTATAATAAACAAGAGCAGTTGAACCATCTTCCAAAACTTTATCAAGCTGAGTTCTAGTCCAGTCGAACACTGGCATGAAATTATAACAGATTACTTTAACACTAGCTTTTGCAAGGCGTTTTATGTTTTCTTTATAATTTTCAATATATTTGTCTCTTGTAGGTAATCCAAGCTTAATGTCTTCATGTACAGGAACACTTTCAATAACATCAAACTTTAAGCCGATACTTTCTACTTCAGCTTTTAATTTAAGTATACTTTCATTGCTCCACGTTTCTCCTACGGGAACATCATAAATAGCAGTTACAATACTGTCCATACTTGGAATTTGTCTAATGTATTGAAGCTTAACGGCATCGTCAGCTCCATACCATCTAAATGATAATTTCATATTATTAATCCTCCAGTTTTAAATAATTTCTTATATTTTTAAAGCGTATACCTCAGTAATTTCTTTAGGAAGTTCATAATCACCTCGAATTCTTCGTCATTCAATATTTTACTTATAGGGGGTGCATTGCCCAGCATTTCTTCCAATATTCTTATAAAAGATAAATGCTATCTTATCATTAAGCTATATTTAACCTATTGAATTATGCATAATATTTTTTAATTCCAGGAATATTCATTAATCTTGTTCCTTCGGTATAACATTTAATTCCTTATTAATAACACTTAACAGTTCCTTTGGTATATTAAATCTTGATCTCTTAGACATACTATCTATAGTCATTAACCCCACCATAACTCTAAATTGTTGACTTTCGGCTACATCTCCAAAATATTTCTTAAATACAGCTTTTGCCTGTTCATCCTTATAAAGTTCTTCAATTGTATCAAAGGTTGAGTAATAACCTTCTTTAATGGCTACCTCTTGAACATTTGATAGATCGAACTTTTGGAACCAGTTAGTAACATGTGTGTTTTCTTCTGGCTTTTTAAGTATATAACTTTCATCCACTTCTTTAACATGCTTCAAAATCATTTCATCACTATAAGCATTTCCAGCTTCATCAAAAGCCTCTACCTTAATTTTATTTTCTCCTAAAGTTAATTTAACTTCCTCAAATTTCTTCATTGGTTCATTGCTATTAATTTCACTTACAAATTCATGATTTACATAAAGCTTAACATGGTCTACATTTGAAATCACTATTATATCGTTTAATTCTTCATGTCTATTTACAAATCTGCTGCCAGCTAATTTAACAAAATGCTCTTTTGACCAATAAGCTTTACATAAATAGAACGAATCTTTTTTAAGTTTTCTATCTATAGTTACTAAGCCTTTTTGATTTTTCCCCTTTACTCCACCTTCATTTCTAATTTCACTACCAAAATCAAACATAGCCCATACATATCCACCCAAAACAAATTCTCTCTCATTAAAAGTTTTAAGAGCGTTATTTTGAAATAGCAGCTGATATTCTTCTGTATAATCTTTTACAGTTGGATTATATGAATGAAGTCTAGGATTAGTATCAACTCCATATTCTGTAACCATAACAGGTATATTAGGTCTTGCCTTATGGAATTCATCTAATCTTGTTCTTAACTCCTCCATTTCCTTGTAGTACCAACCATAATATAAGTTATATCCTACAAAATCAGTTAATTCATTTAGTGAACTTTCATTAGCTACAGAATGAATATTAGCTTGTGCTATGAATCTGCTGGAATCTAATTTTTTAGCCATAGCTGAAAGTTCTTTTACCATTTCATATATCTGTTCATTTTCTATTGCTATTGTAATTTCATTTTGAACTCCCCAACAATAAATAGAACTATGATTATAAGCCTGCTTAATTAATCTCTCTAATTGTTCCTTAGCATTTTTATTTTCGTTATCAGAGGTTGTTGGAATACTGATAAAAGGAATTTCAGCCCAAACTAATATTCCTTCACGATCACAAAGACTGTAAAAATAATCATTATGTTGATAGTGAGAAAGTCTTACGGTATTTGCTCCTATCTCTTTAATAATTGACATATCTAAATCCATATGTTCTTTAGTTAAAGCATTACCAATGCCTGCAAAATCTTGATGACGACTTACACCATTAAATTTAATAGCTTTACCATTTAATAATACGCCTTTGTCTGGAGTTATTTCTATGGTTCTAAAACCAATTTCCATATTTCTTTCATCATATAACACTTCTTCACAATGCAATTGAGCTTTTAATTTATACAGATAAGGATTTTCTATTCCCTGCCACAGTTCTGGTTTATTTATTTCTTCTACAACTTCAAATTCCGCTTCCTTTAAAACCTCAATGTCAATTGCTTTAGTAAATACTATTTTCTCTTCCTTATCTAATAATTTAAATTCAATTTTTCCAGCTTTAGCTTCATTAAATTCATTTATAATTCTTCCATTTATCTTTAGTTCAAATTTATCTTCTCCAATGCTCTTTTGAGTTAAATATATACCATCTCTACTATTATCCATTAAATCAAAATGAAGAGCATCTGTTGTTGTAAGTTTAACTTCACGATATACACCTCCATAAAATGAAAAATCAGCCATAAGTGGATACACATCATCATAACGACTGTTGTCCACAATAATTGAAATAATGTTTTCTCCACATTTTAATAAGGAATTAAGAAAAACTCTATACATTGAAAACCCACATTTACTGCTTCCTGCCAATTGTCCATTTACATATACTTTAGAAACTAGACTTGCAGCTCCTATTTCTAAAAAGATAAATTTATTTAATTCCTCTTCTGCTATATTTATTTTCTTTTGATAACAGCATTCTCCTTTAAACATCCCCTCACCGCTTTGCCCATCTATGGAATTAAAACAATGTGGCAAAGTTACAGTCTCACCTTTATCAATTTCTTTTCCTATATAATTCTTGCTATTTTCTTTAGTAAATAACCATTTATCATTCAAATCTATTACTTTCACAATATTATCCTCCATATACAAAATATCAAAATTAGAAATTCAACCACCACTAAAAAAGTGGTGGTCTTTATTTAAGTTTATTTATATAGATTTTATAATTTTAAAAAAAGAGTTACTTAAATTTAATCCGAAATCAATAACAATTTATACTCGTAACTTATGTTATTGATTTTCTGTCTTTTGCTCTAATTCATAAGCTTCTTTATCTGCTTTTCTAAAAAATGGATACCACACTAATGTTGATAAGCCTACAAGTGCAACTTGTAATACAGCTATCTTCCAGCTTCCTTCCATTAATCCACTGAATATTATTGGCATTCCGCTCATCGGAGTCATTCCTGCAACTCTTGGAACTATTCCTACAGCTGTCAGTAAATAAGCAATGGTTAAATTAATTGCATTCATAAATACAAATGGAATTACAAACTTAAAGTTAAAAACTAGAGGTGTACCAAAAACTAATGGTTCACTAATTCCAAAAAGAGATGGTACTGCAGTTAATTTACCTAAAGTTTTATATTGTTTACTTTTAGCTACAAATAGCATCAGAAGTGCAAAGCCAATCGCACTAGCAGACATTGTATACGTACTCACAAACGCTCTACCTGTTATATTAGGAAGAGATTCTCCTGCTGAATATGCAGCTAATTGGGCAGCATCCATTGCTGTAAATATTGGAAGTACAACTGAATAAATAACCAACGTTCCATGAATACCAAAAAACCATAATATTTGTGCAAATGTCCATAGAATTATTATTGATACAATATTTCCACCAACGCCTTGTAATGGAGTTTGGACAAAAGTATATATGAATTGATGCATAGTTTTAAATGAAGTTGCAGCAAAAAGAGCTGACACAATTAGAAATACAATAATAGCTGCAAATCCAGGAATTAAGCTGCTGAAACTACTAGATACCACTGGAGGTACAGTTGAAGGCATCTTAATAGTAAACCCTTTTTGCTTAATATATATGTATATTCTAGTTGATACTAAACTTATAATAATAGCTGAAAAAATACCAGGTGCACCTAACCATTGCATAGTAAGCGTAGTAACTCCTTTATCTGTAGTAAATGGCGTTACTATGAAAAAACATACTAATGATAATAATGCTGGTACTGCAACATCTTCTTTATACTGCTTTGCATAACTACTTGCTATAGTTACGCCAAAAACTACAGCTAAAAAATTTGTTGAAAACATTATTGCTACATTTAATGCATATGCAATTCCTGTAGCAGCAATAAAACCTTTCCATGCAGGTATTTGTAAGTTTAAAAACAATGCAGCAAATGCACCTAAAAGTGTAACTGGCATTGCTACCATCATCCCTCCAGAAACACCATTAGCTAGCTTACTTTTTTGAATCTTATTTAAGATTGGGGAGATTTTTTTAGATATAGCTTTTCCATCAAATTTTGACATATAAAATCCTCCTTTAATAATACTTTCTTAATGTTTTTATTTAATTAATCTAATAATGCAAGTGCATCTTTTAATACTTTTTCACCATTAAGAGTTCCATAATCCATCATATCTATAACTTCTACCTTAATTCCCTTAGGTTCATATTTTGCCTTCATCTCATCTGCTAAATATTCGATTTGTGGTCCTAAAAGTAAAACTTCTGTTGGTTCCTCATATTCTTCAAATTTTGATTCTGACATAGCAATAATTTTTGCTTCAATTCCTTGTTTTTCTGCACTTTCTTGCATCCTAGCCATTAAAATACTTGTTGACATACCTGCTGCGCATACTAAAGTTATATATCTCATTTTTTCTTCCTCCTAGAACTTTGTTATTGATTTTATTTATATTTTTATTTTGTTCTCATACATAAACTAAATTTATTTTCACTTGATATAATAATTACTTTCTAAACTCCTCGTACATAGAAATCATTTCTTTAGCCAGATCTCTTACTGTCATAGCATTCATTAAATGATCTTGAGCATGCACCATAAGTAAACTAATTCCCACCCCTTCTCCAGCTGCTTCTTTTTGAATTAAGCTAGTTTGGAAATTATGAGCTTTATTTAAAGCTTCATTTGCTTCCTTGATTTTTTCTTTTGCTAATTCAAAATCACCTCCTTTTGCTGCTTTAATAGCTTCCATTGATTTACTTCTAGCATTCCCTCCATTTACGACTAATTCCATGACTATTTGATCCATTGATACTATTTCCATTACTTCACCTTCTGTTTCGATTATTTTATTTGCATCTTACTAATATATACAGCAACATCCATGCCAACATAAAGAATTAATGAAAAATATTTTTTAATTTCTTTAACCCTTGTATTTTAGCCTTTTTAGACTAATAAAAAAAAGCTTTCAAAAAGTATTTATGTGCTTTACTTTTTAAAAACTTTTCAATGCACATCAAAAATGTGCTTTATTTTTTTCTACTCTTCATAGTAAATAAATTCATAAGATAACATATTTCATCATCTGAAATATAAATTGTATACTTAGTATTTAGCCTTGAACATTCACTCTTTATTATTCTATATAATTCTGAATTTTCTTTTATACATGCATCGCTATTTGCATATGTATCTATTGCTTCATTACTACATAGTCTATCAATCATTACAGCCATATGAAGAGTTATCCCTATAATTGCATTTGAAGTTAATTTTATGTTTAGTAACTTAGTAACCGTTGCAGTGAATCTCCTTATATCACTAAGCACCGCTTTCCCTTCAATATTTTTTAACTGATGTTCTAAGGATTCTTCCATCTTTGCATAAACTTTTTCCCTATTTATCAAATCCTGTATATTCTTTATATAATTCCCTTCAATGATATCATCTAATTTAAACTGTGGATAATCAATTTCTAATTCAAAAGGACTAACTAAACAAATTATTTCATATTTATTTGATAATTTATCCAATCTAGTGTATATGCTTTCTTTACCTATGAAATTAACAGGAACAATTTCTAGAAAATTATTTTCAAATTTGAGTGTTCTTTCTAGTAATACTTTCATTGTTTTAGCACTGCCTTCACCAGTAGTACATACTGTTACAATTGCTAACTTTCTTTCTACAGTTGTCTCTGGAATATAATCTAATACATTATTATCATATAAATTATTTACCTCTAAGGTATCTCTATATATTTCATCTAAGGTATACCCAATCATTGCTTTTCTAGTTGCTTCAATACAGTGTAAAGTGCTTACTAATGGAACTGTTCTTGTCTTTAATTTAAATTCCTTCTCTATTTCTCTCCCAAAGGTAACCAAGGAGCCCATATCTACTAAAAACAAAATATCTGCTTTAATTTCATTTTCTCTAATATAATCCTTAGTCTTTTCTAATATGATCTGTGGCTTTTCTTCTATTGGTGCATTTATTCCCTTTGCATATTTTATTCCTAAAAGTCCATTTACTGCATTAGCCATACATGTAGCAGTACCTTCTCCATGAGCAATGATTATTACTTTTACATTATTATGTATATTTTTTATTTTTTCATTATTGTAAATTAGAAACATAGTTATAAATCCTGCTTCATCGATAGGAACCTCACTATCTATTGACTCTTCTATTATCTTTAAAGCATCTATTGCAATGTTAAATTCTCTATTATACTCTTTTCTTATTTTATTTAAATTTGGATTTTCTATTTTCTTATTTCTTTTAATTCTATCTATTGAATTACTTATATGAATAGCTAAACCATAGCGTATTTGTTTATCAAATTCTCTTTGCAATTCTGTTTCACAAAACTTTATTACTTTTTTTATTATACTCATGGTATATGGTTCTATAATATTCTCTAAATTCGTTGGATTCACTTTATTGTGAAACTTAATCATATAATTTTTAAAATAATCTTCTATGTCGCTTTCCATTTCTTCTTCAAATTGTTTACCTTCGATACCTTTTGCTTTAAGCTCCCTAGTTTTTGATTCTAACATTTCATAAACATTTTCATTATGATCTCTCTCTTCAAAAATCATTTGTTTTTCATCTTTATCAAAAACACAGTATCTATTATTTATATCAATTAACTTATTCCATAGTTGCCTATGCTCAACTTCTTTATATAACCCTTCTCTTATGTAAGGTTGTAATTCTAAGCTGCTTATCCTTATCTCATCTTTTCTGTTAGAAAGAAATTCCGCATATGCTTTAGCACAAGTAAGCTGAATATCAGACTTTAATTGCCCTATATTATTTGGGCAATCATAAGACAAAAAGGCTTTTAATGAATTTACTGATACTTTAATACTCTTTCCTAGACGACCAGACTCTTCAATCATAAATTGTTTTATAATATTAAATCTTTCTTCCATCCCCCTATTTCTTAAAGCTGGTATGTTTATTACCATTGGAATTCTTCTTGTGAAGGTTTGAAGTAAAGTTGTGTTTGGGTCTTCAGTTGTAGCTGTTATTATAAGTACCTTTGCGCTTCTTTCACTATCAGTTTCCCCAAGTCTTCTGTATACGCCTCTATCCATAAATGTAAAAAACATTTCTTGCCCTTCTGCTGGCAGTCTGTGAACTTCATCTAGAAATAAAATTCCACCATCAGCTTTTTCCAAAAGACCTACCCTATCAAAATCAGCACCTGTATATGAGCCTTTTTTTACTCCAAACAATTGTCCAAGCAATAATTGAGGATTATTAGCATAATCTGCACAATTAAATGTTATAAAAGTACTCTCTTTAGGTTTCACTTTCATTTCAATTGCATACTTATATATTAGCCCTGCAAAAGTTGACTTACCAACACCAGTTTCTCCAAGCAGTAATATATTCATTCCATTAGGTGGATATAATATAGCCGCTTTCGCTTGTTCTATTGCTGTATATAAACTTGGATTAGCTTCTGAAAATTTATTTATTATTGATACTACTGGATTATTATTTTCTTCATTTGCAGCAATAAATAATGTTGGCTTTCCTTTTAATTTTATAGCCTTTCCTTCACTTACTAATTTATTTAAATCAGTACTTACATTCCCTCTGATAAGATTTAAATCTTCTGCAATCTTAGTTGCAGAGCATCCTTTTGGATTTGTACTCGTTTTCTCTTTAAGCTTCATAAGAATTAATTCAATTCTCTTCATAAATCACTTTCCTCTTTCTTCACTCTTATATAATCTTAAATACTGTTTTTCATTCACACGCAATATATACTTTATTATACTTAAATACTAACATATATTTATATTCTCACCTATATTAAATACTATGTTTAAAATTTCTTAACAAAAATAACTACACATGATTACTTTAAATTTAAGTATATCATAATAACAAAATAAAAGACCCACGAAAATGAACTGCACCCTGTCAAGTAGACAGATGAAAAAATAAAAAATTATGAAGCTAACGTTTGATTTCGATATTCAATTGGAGTCAGACCTTTTAAATTTTTCTGTAGCCTTTCTGTATTATAAAAAACTATGTATTCATCAATTGCTTGTCTCAATTCTTCATATGTATAAAATTTTTGCAAATAGTATATCTCATATTTGAGAGCGGGTTTAATGAAAGCTATTTGATTTTTTTCTTCAATAAACGAATAATTTTCTTTGCTTTTATATCCGGCATCTGCAACTATTTTTAAGTATTTAAAATTTAACCTTTCCTCCATGATTTTAAGAAAAGGTATAAGTGTTGTTGTATCTGCTAGTTGTGGTCCAACAGTAAGCCATCTAATATATTCTGAATCTCACCATGCTGCAAATTATAAGCTAGTTTAAGTTGTCCATTTTTCATAGCATCTTCTTTCATTCTCATAAATGTAGCATCAATATCAGTTTTTGAATAACTGTTACGGCTACCACAAGTGTATACTTTTTTTATGTATTCTTTAAACTTTGCAAGATATTCTTCAAGAGTTTCAATTTAACGTTGCAATACAGTTTTTCTTTTCCCACATCCGTGGACGAATTCTATACATTTTGATTTTTTAGTGCGTAAAGTTTTTTTCTAAGCTTTTTTTACATGTTTCATTTGCACTGCATTTTTATAAATAACCTTAATATCATAAAGAAAATTAGTCATCTCAGCAAGAATCTTTTCTGCACATGGGGCAAAATTTAGACTTTTAAATCTTCCAAATGTTGCATGATCCGGAGCATTGGAATCCTCGAGTAAAAACATAAAATTTATAATACAAATTCTTGATTTCCCACAAATACATCTATATAAAAATGTATTATATTTAATGCATTTTTGTATCAATATATTAACATCTCTATTCTTGGAACTCCATTTAAAATATGTTATTATTATTAAAAGACTTTTTATTAATGTAGAGTGAATAAAATCAACTTTAAAAATCACAGGAGATTTGTATGGAAAAACTTACTTTTATAATGGAAAATTATTTAGAAGCTATCTATGAGTTATCAGAAGAAGGCAAAGGAGTTAAAATGACTCGTATAGCAGAAAAGCTTGGAGTAACTAAAGCTAGCACTAATAGTGCTATTGTAACTTTATCTGAAAAGGGACTTGTAACTAATGAAAAATATAAGGAAATATTTTTAACTCCTTTAGGCTTAGAAATAGCTAGATTTACATCTAAAAAGCATCACATTATTAAAGATTTCTTTATAAAAATTCTAAACATCGATAGTTCTATTGCGGATGAAGACGCTTGTGCTATAGAACATGTTATTAGTTCAGATTCTGTTTATGCTATGCAAAAATTTCTTTCGGAACATGAGAATAACTAAAAAAATCAACGACTCAAAATTGCTTTGGCGATTTTAAGTCGTTAATTTTTTTACCTTTAAGATACCTGACTTCTATAGAGCATAGCATAAGTTTCTCCAGAACGAATCAGCTCATCATGCGTTCCAGTTTCTTTAATGCCTGTTCCTTCTAGAACTACAATTTTATCTGCATTACGGATAGTTGATAATCTATGGGCAATTACTATAGTTGTTCGATTTTTTGAAATTTCATCTAATGCAGCTTGGATTTCTTTCTCTGTTTTTGTATCAAGAGCTGACGTGGCTTCATCTAAAATAAGAATAGGTGAATTTCTAAGAATTGCTCTAGCTATGGAAATTCTCTGTTTCTGTCCTCCAGAAAGACGTACTCCACGCTCACCTATTATGGTATCATAACCATTTTCTAAATTCTCAATAAAATCATGAGCATTAGCTGCTTTTGAAGCCTCAATAACCTGCTCCCTAGTAGCTTCTTTCCAGCCATAAACAATATTTTCATAAATTGTTCCGTTAAATAAAAAGGTGTCCTGCAAAACCATGCTTATATTATCCCTAAGACTCTTTAAAGTTACATCTTTAATATCTATTCCATCGATTAAAATGCTTCCATTCTGCGGATCATAAAAGCGATTTAAAAGGCTAGCTATTGTGGTTTTACCAACTCCAGTTGCCCCAACAAAAGCTACAGTTTCTCCCTGATTTACTTTTAAATTTATATTTTTCAAAATGTTTATCTCATCATTGTAGGAGAAAGAAATTCCCTTAAACTCAACTTCTCCTTTAACCCTAGGTATTTTCTTTGCATCAACTTTTTCTTTAACATCTGGAACTTCATCCATAACCTCAAAGACACGCCTACACCCTGCAACTGCGTTACCTGACATTTCCATAAGCCTTGAAAAACTCTTTATAGGTCCATAAAACATACCAAGATACATAGAAAATCCTACAATATTTCCAATATTAACTTCTCCCCTTGAAACCATAAATCCCCCAAATATTATAACTATAACAGAACCTAGAGCCGTGAAAAATGCAAGAAGCGGAAAAGTGGTTTCAAAAAAGAAGCTTGCCCTTAAGTATACCTTACTATGTTTCATAGAAAGGTTCTTAATCCTTTTTTCTTCTCTTTCCTGTTGATTGAATATCTGTATTTCTTTAATTCCAGAAAAATTATCTTGAACAGTACCAGAAAGTTCTCCTCTAACCATAGAATTCTGCTTCCATATAGGAGAAAGATGCTTACTCTGCCAAAGAGTAATCATAATAAGAAAAGGAATAGTAACAAGACTTATAAAAGCTAACTTTACATTAATAGAAAATAATAATATCCCCACACCTACGAAAGTCAATATATTAACAACAAAATCAGGAATTACGTGAGCTAAAAGAATCTCTACCTCCATAACATCATTAATAACTCTGCTAGTTAAATCTCCTGTACGACTTTTATTAAAATACTTAAGTCCCATATGTTGAAGCTTGGAGTAAAGTTCTGTTCTCATATCTGCAACATAGTGCAAAGCTGCATGATGGTTTAAATATCCTGAAATAGAACTTCCAGCTGATTGAAGTATAGTTGCAACTAAAAGCATCAATCCTATTCGTAAAGATTGAGCTCCAAAATCAGAGCTTCCTTCTGTTGCTATGCTTGTAAGCTCTCTTAAGGCCCAGGGATTATAAAATCCTGCTATAGTAGAAATAATAACAGCTATTAATGCTAATATTAAATAAATCCAATATCTTCTGGCTCCTATAAAAATACGTAAGGTGGTTCTCATATACCTACTGCCTCCTTTTCCTTCAATTGCACATCCTCATTTTCATCTATAATATCATAGGTAATGCATACTGGACGATTGCTCTTAGGCTCAATAACAACATCAGCATTGATATTGAAGGTTTTTCTAAGAACCTCTGGAGTCATAACTTCCTTAGGAGTTCCATGTTTTATGATAGCTCCTTTTTGAATAGCAATAATATAGTCAGAAAATCTTGCAGCAAGATTTAAATCATGAAGTACCATAACAATAGTACACTTTTGATTACGGTTAAGCTCATATAAAAGCTTTAAAACTTCTAATTGGTGAGAAAGATCAAGATAAGTAGTAGGTTCATCTAATAAAATTAAATCAGTTTGCTGTGCTAGAGCCATAGCAATCCAAACTCTCTGTCTTTGCCCTCCTGATAAAGTATCAACTTCTCTTCGCTCAAATTCACTTAACTTAGTTGCAGCTAAAGCCCATTTAACAATTCTTTTATCTTCCTCCGTGAGATTTCCAAAACCTTTTTGATGAGGGAAACGTCCATACGCAACTAACTCACTTACAGTAAGTCCACTTGGTGCCGTAGGAGTTTGAGGAAGTATGGCCATCTTTTTAGCTATTTCTTTTGTAGGTAATTTACTTATATCTTGTCCACTTAGATGTACTATACCCTTCTTAGGCTTTAATATACGTCCAATAGCTTTCAAGATAGTTGATTTACCGCAGCCATTTGCTCCTATAATAGAAGTTATCTTTCCTTTTGGTATCTGCATATGTAATTCTTTTACAATGAGAGTATCCTCATAAGCTATATCTAAATTTTTAGTTTCAATACTTTTCATACAAACCTCCTTAATTTGACTTTACTAATAAGTATAAGAAGTAAGGTGTACTTAATACAGTAATAACAATTCCTGTAGGAACATCGGTTCCAAGACTTATAGTTCTAGTAATAGTGTCTGATAACAGAATAATTATTGAGCCTACTAAAGATGCAGTAGGAATCAATAGTTTATGATTTGAGCCTACGAACTTCCTTGCCATATGTGGAGAAATCATTCCAACAAAAAAGAAGTTTCCACCTAAGGCTACACTCCCTGAGGATAGAGCAACAGCTGCTACAGCTAGACCTATGAATTCACTCTTTACTGCTACTCCTAAGCCTGTTGCAGTTTGATTACCAAGATTTAAAGTATTCAAAATACGAGATTTATAAAATACATATAAAAACAGAATCAATACCCAAGGTGTAAGAATAGAAATATACGTCCAATTGTCTCCCCAAAGACTTCCTGCACTCCATCTTTGAACAAAATCCATCTGGTTTTCATCTAGCTTTAAAGTAAGCATCATAGTAACAGCACTATATCCACTTCCAACAGCTACCC